>Ga0315268_10000116_pt1 | contig 90659 bp, 86 predicted proteins | sample C1_top_MG_FD_204535 | JGI IMG/M metagenome (GOLD analysis project Ga0315268, IMG submission 204535) | Sediment microbial communities from Yellowstone Lake, YNP, Wyoming, USA - C1_top | ecosystem: Environmental > Aquatic > Freshwater > Lake > Sediment | place: USA: Wyoming | collected 2017-08-01
TACCAAAGTCAGGAATTCTTCGTTTTGGCTTCGTGTAGAAAGCAAAGATTTACGGTTTTGGCAAAATTTGTTCACATAACGCCATGAAGGGCAATTTTTGTCAAGCGACTTTGGTAAAGCCATGTCCCGTTCAGATACGGCAAATATTGATCTTTTTGTATTTACAAATAGTATGTCATGCGCTGTAAATGCGTGGATGGGTCAATGTGCTGCACTTTTACATTGCCTGGCACATTCAAGCTAATGGGCGCGTAATTGAGAATTGCCTTTACGCCTGCCTGCACGAGCTTATCGGCTATTTCCTGCGCAACAGAAGCCGGCACAGTCAGAATGGCTACTTTCACACCCGCGGCTTTTATTTTTTCAACCAAGTTAGCCGCGTCTTCAATGTTGAATCCGCCAATCTTTTGACCGATTTTATTTTTGTCATTATCAAACACCATCACAACACGGAAGCCGCGATTGGTAAAACCCTGGAAATTGGCTAGAGCGTGTCCCATATCGCCTGCGCCAACGATGATCACATCCCAGATGCGGTCTACTTTAAGGATTTCACGTAATTTGTCCATCAGGAATTGGATCGAATAGCCGGTGCCTTGCTTTCCAAATTCTCCGAATTGCGAAACATCCTTGCGGATCTGCGCCGCGGAGATGCCGACATGTTCGCTTAATTCCTGCGAAGATGTGGTCTTCATACCTTTTTCAGACATGCGCTGTAAGGTGCGCAGATATATAGGCAAACGACCTACGATGATATCGGGTATTTTTTCTGCATTCATAATTACCTCGCCAATAGTGTGATTGCATAGACTCTACCATAAAAAATAAATTTGTACAATTCAACACAAACATATTAAAAACAAAAAAGGGCGGGACTTATACCCGCCCACAATAAATATCACAATCTTTTATCTTTACTCCCTCGCCAACATCTCATCCGTCACCTGATCGAGCCTCAAACTAATCATTTGACTGGCAGAGTCGCGCCCCATCGTGATACCGTAGATCACGTCCGCGGCTTGCACGGTGTTGCGGTTATGCGTAATGATAATAAACTGCGTCTCTTTGCTTAACTCAACCAGCAGATCGCGGAAGCGTCCCACGTTGGCTTCGTCCAGCATCGCGTCCACCTCATCCATCACGCAGACAGGCGTCGGCGAAACCTTGAGCAACGCGAACACCAACGCCACCGCGGTCAGACTGCGTTCGCCACCCGAAAGTAATGAAAGTCCCTGCTCACGGCGACCGGGTAATTTCGCTTCAATTTCAATGCCTGTTTCAACCAAATTTTCCGGATCGGTCAAAGATAAACGCGCCGTGCCGCCGCCAAACAAACGCGTAAACATGGCGCGGAATTCCTTATCCACCGCGTCAAACGTGCGCGAGAATTCCTTCTTGGTCAACTCATCCAACTCGGCAATAACTTGATTCAAGTCAGCTTCGGCTTTACGTAAATCTTCGATCTGCACGCGCATAAAAGAGTAACGTTCGCTCTCTTTATCATATTCCTGCTTTGCCTCAGGGTTGACCGGTCCCATGCGGCGCAACTGCGCGCGCTGTTGCGTCAATTGTTGTTCCAACTCAGGCGCGAGTTCCGTCACTACCGGCAACTGCTCAACCATGCCTTCCAACGGCAGAGGCACAGGTCCCGAAACATCCGCGGCATATTCAAACATCACCAAACCGAAATCATCCGAAATCTTCTCGCGTAAAGTAGTCAACGCTTCCTGCCTGCGCGTCTGGTCCAACTGCAACTGTCCATGCAAACGCTCGGCATTAGCCAGGGCGTGTTGCGCGTTGGTTTCCGCTTCCAGCAAACGCTTTTCTTCCTGTTCGGCAGTTTCCAAATCTTTTTCAACAGGCTCGATATTCATACGCAACTCTTCTATTTGCGTATGCAAAACACCCTCGCGCCCATGGAATAAAACCTTCTCGTTATCAAGACCAGATAATGCCCCTTCCGTTTCGCCCAGGCGCGTACTCAACTCATTATGCCGCGCATCAAATCTCTCGACCTCTTTTTGTCTTTCTTCTTTTCTCGCGTTGGCGTCGCTAACGCCGCGCTCCGCCACAGCCACGCGCGTATTCCAATACGCGGTCTGTTCCTGCGCTTCGCCCAAGTCCATGTCACTTAACTTCCCAGCCAGATTTCTGATCTCTTCGTGCGCGCCCGCAGACTGCGACTCAATTTCAGAAAGTAACTGAATTAATTTTTGACGATTGGAATCTGCTGAGGCGGCTTCAACCTGCATTTGTTCCATTTGCGTTTTCTGCCACTCAAGCTGTCGCCGCGTCGACTCAGACTCCAGCCCAGCCTGCTGTTCGTTGCTCTGCGCTTCATCCGCCTTGACGCGTGATTCACGCGCCGCACCATCAGCCTGAACCAACTCACGCTGCGCATCCGCCATCTGCGCGGATAAATTCTCAACATCGCGATTCAACGACTCCAATAATCCGCTCACCGCGGTCAGCGACTCGGTCAACTCACGCTTTTGGCGCGGCCTGCTCAACGCCGAAGATGAAGCCGACTTGCCCGCGATGATCAGCCCATCTCCGCGGAAGACTTCGCCGCGTAACGTGACAATACGCGCGTGAGTCGGCAGACTCTTTATCAACCTGCGCGCCGCCGCGCGGTTACGCATCACTAGGGTTTGACCAAGCATCAGCTTGACCGCGCCGCGCAATTCATCCGGCGCGTTGACCAATTCTGAGGCAATGCCCAAACAATCATCATCATTTGGTTTTGAAAGCGAACTGCGCGCGACATCATCCAATGGAAGCAAAGCCGCGCGTCCTACTTCTTCCGATTCAAGCAACTGCAAGGCTTCTTCAATTTCATTTACATCAAGCAAAACTGCATCAAGCGTATCGCCCAACGCTGAAGCGATGGCAGTTTCCAACTCGGCAGGGACATCCAACGCCGCGCTCAACGCGCCGCGCGCGCCCTTGAGCCGCGCGCCCCGCGCCGCATCCAGCAGAAAGCGCGCGCCTTCGGCATAACCTGCCAGCGATTGCTCGGATTGTTCAAGGATTTCAAATTGCGCTTTCAAACGCGTATGCTCGGCATAATGATTATTTCTTTCATCCTGCTTCACACGCCGTTCATTATCAAGCGACTCCACCTGCTTCTTTTTATTTGCCAGTCGCGCTTCAGCTTGCTTTAATTCCGCTTCCAGCGACTCGCGCTGTTTACGCGCCTGGGAATATTTTTCCTCCGCAACGCGCGCCGCGGCTTCGGCAGATTCAATCGTCTTGTTTGTATTTTCGAGCCGCGCCTGCAAAGCCTCAAAACGGGATTTTAATTCATCCGAACGCGCCTGCGATTCGGCGCGCTGAGTAGTCCATTTTTCGATCTGAGCGCGCGCGGTAATCAATTGCTCTTCGACAGAGGCGCGTTGCGTTTGCTTGCTTTGTAAAGATTGTCCCGCCTCAACAGATTGTTTTTTTGCTTCGTCATATTCCGCCTGCAGACGCGCGGCTTCCAGCTCCACTTCTGCAAGGCGTTCACGCGCCAGTTTCTCTTCATCCGCGGTGCGTTCTTTATCGGTAAAAACCGCGACTTGAGATGAGACCAACGCGCGGCGGCGTTCTTCCAATACAGCCAGCTCACGGCTGATAGATTCACGTTGGTTATGCAATTCAGAAGACTGTCTATGCCAGGCATTCAACTGTGCGCGCAGTCCGGAAAGGCGTTCACGGAAAGTTATGTATTCCGTCTGAGTCTTTTCATGCGCGGTACGCGCCTCAAGCGCTTTCAGATCCTGTCCTTTAACCGTCTCGCGAATATCGGCAAGATCGCGCTGGGAACGATGCCAGTGATAGCCATACCATTCGCGCAAGACCAGCTTTAAATCCGCTTGCGCCTGGGCATGTTCAATTGAGCGGCGCGCCTGACGTTCAAGACTACGAAGGCGCGGCTCAAGTTCCGCCATAATATCAAGCACACGTTCCAGATTATGTTTTGTGGTTTCAAGACGTTTTATGGTCTCTTCACGGCGGGTGCGATACAGCCCCACACCCGCGGCTTCCTCAAAGAGACGACGGCGCTCATCCGCTTTCAAAGCCAGAGATGCATCCACCAAACCTTGTCCTAAAATCGTATAAGACCTTTCAGCCAATCCCGAAGCCGCCAGCAATTCATTCATATCGCGCAAGCGGACTTGCTGCCCATTCAACAAATATTCATTATGTCCATCGCGATGCGCGCGGCGTCCCATGGCGACTTCGGAAAAATCAACCGGAAGCCAATTATTTGTATTATCAAAGACAATTTGCGCCGAAGCCATGCCCGCGCGCGGACGATGCTCTGAGCCGGAGAAAATCATATCTTCGGTTTTTTTGCCGCGCAAAAGACTATAAGATTGCTCCCCCAACACCCAGCGCAGGGAATCGGCAATATTCGATTTGCCTGAGCCATTCGGTCCGACAATCGCGGTAATTCCGCTCGCGAACTCAAACACAGTCCGCGAAGCGAAAGTTTTATATCCTTGCAGTTCGAGGGATTTTAGACGAAGAGGCATGTTTGATTTACGATTATTATCCAGATATATTTAAATTCATCAGAGCATTTTGCGCGGCGGCGTGTTCGGCAGCTTGCTTACTCGAACCACTACCCACTCCATAGACCTTATCGCCAATCTGTACTTCCATTTCAAATATCTTGGCATGGTCAGGTCCAATTGCAGAAACCGTCTTGTAATGCGGCGTACCGATCTTCCGCGATTGCGCCCATTCTTGCAGATGACTCTTCGGGTCATGCAATTCGTTCAAGATGGATTCGCGCGCGCCTTCCAGCAATGGATGAATAAACGCTTCGACCGCGCCGAGACCTGAGTCCAAATACAAAGCGCCGATTATTGCCTCGAAAGCGGAACCAAGCAAACTGTCCCGAGCATGACCGCCGGAAGAATATTCTCCGCGACCAAGCCGAAGCGCGCGTCCGATATCAAAAGTACGCGCAAAAGCCGCAAGTTGTTCATTCTTGACCAATGCAGAGCGCATTTTCGTCAGGTCGCCTTCGGGCATTTCAGGAAAGCGCTGATACACCCACGCGCCGACGATAAAATCCAGGACCGCATCGCCGAGAAATTCAAGACGTTCGTTATCCTGGATCGCGTCGGCATTTTCGTTGACGAAAGAACGGTGAGTCAGAGCACGCGTCAGCAGGGATAAATTTGAAAAAGACAGACCCAGCCTAACGGTCAGACTTGAAGCGGGTTCTACATCCCACGCATCATAATTATTGTGTAACACGGGAACCTCCCGGAACTCAGGGAGCGCCATGCCCTCACCACAAGGTGAAGCCATTGAGTTCCATGAGTTCCAACTATTAAGCGGGCTGTATTGTAACTCGAATTATGCAGACTGGCTATAACGCGGCGATTTTTTAAGATACAATCATGCAATTCCTTCGGAGGGTTACCATGACAGAAATTAGCAATGAAACCAGATTTTTACACGCCATCGAAATGGGACTTGGAGCATGGCAATGGGGCGACCGAATTGTTTGGGCTTATGGGCAAACGCATACCGATGAAGATGTACGAGCCGCTTTTAACACCTCACTTGAGCAAGGTGTCCGTTTTGTGGATACGGCTGAAGTGTATGGAAACGGCCGTTCAGAAAGACTCTTGGGACAATTCATCAAAGAAATCGAACAGCCGGTTTTGATCGCCACCAAATTTTTCCCGGCGCCGTGGAGATTTATGAAGAGTTCGATCTCGAAGGCATTGAAAGGGAGTCTGACGCGCATCGGCGTTGAGACCGTTGACTTGTATCAGATCCATTGGCCCAGTCCGATGATGAGTCCTGAGACCATGATGGAAGGTATGATGGAATGTGTGAAGAGCGGCATGACGCGCACGGTGGGCGTTTCCAATTTCGGACAGACGCGCATGTTGCGCGCCTATACCACGCTCACGCGGCATGACATTCCGCTGGCTTCCAATCAGTTGCATTACAGCCTGCTCAACCGCGAAGTGGAAAAGAACGGTTTGCTGACGCGTTGTAAAGAATTGGGTATTCGTTTGATCGCTTATTCCCCGCTTGAGATGGGTATGTTGACCGGAAAATATACGCCGGAGAATCCGCCTAAAGGCACGCGCGCCGGACGTTATACAAATATACTTGGCAAGATCGTTCCGCTTCTCAAACTGATGACCGCCATCGGACAAGATCACGGCGGCAAATCCAACTCACAGGTTGCATTGAACTGGCTGATATGCAAAGGCACGCTTCCCATCCCCGGCGCGAAGAATGCCGCGCAAGCTCAACATAACGCCGGCGCGCTTGGCTGGAAGTTGACTGAAGAGGAAGTCGCGAAGTTGGATGAAGCCAGCGACCAGATAAAAAAATAGCAGGATGAAAAAACAAGGTTTGTGCTATAATGCCGCCATTATGAAACGCCAAATTTACTTCGCTAATAATAATGATAACGATAATGACGATCCGCGAATCGTTGGGCGAAGCTTTTCTGGTTGATAAATAAATTCAAATCAAACCAATCGCCCGACGCAAACGCGAAGGGCGATTTATTTTATGTATATTCAATATCATTGCGAGCGTTCTTTGCAAAGCAACCTCCTAGCCGATAGAAGAAAATTCCCTTGAGTTGGAGATTGCTTCGGGGCAAAGAACGCCCCTCGCAATGACGGATAAAATTTTTGGAGGCGTATTATGTATAGAACTCATACTTGTGGAGAATTACGTACCAGCCACGCGGAACAAACCGTCATACTTTCCGGTTGGGTACACCGCCGCCGCGACCACGGCGGAGTTACTTTTGTTGACTTACGCGACCGTTACGGAATGGTTCAGGTGGTCTTCAATCCAAGCCTATCCAAAGAAACTCTCGACGAAATTGCAAGCGTTCGTTTTGAATGGGTCTTACAAATAACCGGCTTAGTCCATAAACGACCGGATGGTATGCAAAACCCAAAGATGGCCACAGGCGATATTGAAATCATCGCCACCGAAGTCAAGGTATTGAATTCAGCCAAGACTTTACCGTTACTGGTCAGCGACGACGATCAACTTCCAGACGAAAACATACGCCTGAAATATCGTTATCTCGACTTGCGCCGCGAACGCATGACGCGCAACATGGTACTGCGTCACAAGGTCATTAAGTTCATGCGCGACTATCTCGACGAAAAAGGCTTCATCGAAATCGAAACGCCGATCATGTTCAAAGCGACACCCGAAGGCGCGCGCGATTATCTCGTCCCCTCCCGCCTCTTCCCTGGGCAGTTTTATGCTCTGCCGCAATCTCCCCAACAGTTGAAGCAATTGCTCATGGTCGCAGGCATGGATAAATACTTCCAGATCGCGCGTTGTTTCCGTGATGAAGACCTACGCGGCGACCGTCAGCCTGAGTTCACACAACTTGACCTTGAGATGTCCTTTGTCCATCGCGACGATGTGCTTGCGCTGGTTGAAGGTTTGTTTACCAAAATGATTCCCGTCGTCACGCCGCACAAGAAATTACTTTCATCTCCGTGGCCTAAATTTTCGCACCATGAAGTGCTGGAAAAATACGGATCGGATAAACCCGACCTGCGATTCGGCATGGAATTATTCGAGCTGAATGATATTTTTGCGAAGAGCGAATTCCGCGTCTTTCAATCCACGCTGGAAGCCGGCGGCGCGATCAAGTGCATCGTCGCCCCGAAATCCGCGGACATGTCGCGCAAGGAAGTGGATGCGCTGACAGAAGTGGCGAAATCGTTTGGAGCGAAGGGAATGCCCACTTTAGCGGTAACAGCCGAGGGTGTGAAAGGAAGCGCCGCGAAATTCGTCACAGCAGAAGAAGTCGAATCCCTTAAATCCAAGACAGGCGCGAAGGAAGGCGATCTCATCGTTTTTGCAACAGACGAACGTAAAACCGCCAATAAAGTTTTGGGCGGACTTCGCCTGTGGTTCCGCGATAAATTAGATCTTGCAGATAAAGACATGATGGCTTTCGCATGGATCGTGGATTTTCCATTCTTCGCGTGGAACGAAGAAAATCAGGCTTGGGAATCAGAACACCATCCGTTCACCATGCCAAAGATGGAAGACCTTCCCAAATTTGACACCGACCCCGGCGAAGTGTTATCAGACGCGTATGATATGGTTTGCAACGGATATGAAATGGCGTCGGGTTCGATCCGTATTCATCGCCGCGATATTCAATTGAAGATGTTCCAGATGCTTGGGTTAAGCGATGAAGATATTCAAGCGAAGTTTGGTCACATGCTCGAAGCCTTTGAATACGGCGCGCCTCCGCATGGCGGCATGGCTCCTGGCATTGATAGACTCGTCATGCTGCTCGCGGACGAACCCAACATTCGCGAAGTGATCGCTTTCCCAAAAAATCAAGCTGGACGCGATGTAATGGCAGAAGCGCCATCGGCTGTTGAGCCGAAGCAGTTGAAAGAGTTGCATATTAAGTTTGAGTAAGATGAAGGCATATTATGAATATCAAGGAATTAATTATCAATAAGACAGCGAAGTTCGCATATTGCACAGACGGAGCGTTATGGTATGAGATTGACAGCTTTCGTTTTCCTGTCCCATTTGCAGATACAGTTGGAGCATATTTCATGCCTGAACACAAGGCAATAAATCTTATGCGCTGGATAAGAAAACAATTGGAAGAAAACGAGGCTCAAAAAATTGCGCAGGCAACAACAAGGTAAAACGTCAACAATGGAGATTGACGCACGTCGTTAATGAACACCATGAAGATCAGTCCACTCGGAGAATAGGTGAAGAACGGATGAAAGTCAGTCAAGGCGATATATTTTGGGTTCCATTGGAAGAATCGAATGGAACGGCATCAGACCACACTCATCCGCATGTGGTCGTTCAAGATAACATCTTAAACAATAGCCGCATTAATACAGTGGTCGTTTGTGCATTGACAACGAACCTGAAACGGGCAAAAGCGCCTGGCAATGTATTGCTCGAAAAAGGTGAAGCAAATCTATCCAAGCAAAGTGTTGTGGTAGTTTCGCAGGTATCCACGGTAGATAAAACGCAGTTAGGCGAATACATCGGGGCGCTAACTGAACAACGGATAAATCAAGTGTTGGCTGGTATGCAGTTTTTGCAGTTAATAACTGAACGCCATGAACTAGGTGAAGAAAAATAATGGTCAATCGTCCATCGTCAAAAAAGGAAGGCAATCCATGACAATTCGTGTTTGTCTCGCTGGCGCTACCGGATGGGCTGGTTCAGCCGTAGCCCGCGCTTTACCCCAATCCGATGATATAACGCTTGTTTCTGCGGTTTCACGCACATACGCCGCGCGCATTTTGGGAGATGTACTTGCAGAGCCACGTTTAACTTGTCCGATCTATGCAACCGCGCAGGAAGCGCTGACAGCGCATCCATGCGACGTGTTTTTCGAGTTCACAAAACCAGATGCGGCTAAATCAAATGTGCTGACCGCGTTACAACATAAAGCGCATGTGGTGATTGGGACATCAGGATTAACAGACGCCGACTATGAAGAAATTGCAACAGCCGCCGAAAAATATCAACGCGGCGTGTTGGCGGTTGGCAACTTCGCGCTGACGGTTGTTTTATTGCAGAAGTTTTCTGAAATCGCCGCCAGATTTATTCCTCAATGGGAAATTATTGATTATGCCAGCGATGGTAAAAAAGACGCGCCCAGCGGGACCGCGCGTGAACTGGCTTATCGCCTATCCAAGGTTCGACCTTCGGAATTAACTGTTCCTCTGGAGAAAACTCAAGGCGTCGTGGAAACGCGCGGCGCGCGTTTGACAGGTTCACAAGTACATTCCATCCGCCTGCCTGGATACACCATCTCCGCAGAAATTATTTTCGGGTTGCCTGACCAAAAACTTACCATCCGCCATGACTCAGGCAGCAGCGCCCAGCCTTACGTGGACGGCTCACTTCTGGCAATTCGCAGGGTCAATACTTTTGTCGGTCTGCGCCGCGGACTTGACAGCATCCTTGATTTAACCTAACATAATCCATATTTTTTAAGAGAGAATTTTATGCCTATAATGTTCAATACAGTCTTAAGTGCGGCTGGCTTTGATGTAAGCGATGTGCGGCTTCTTCGACATAAAGACTCGCGTGCTGAAAAAGAACGTACTCCATACAAATTATGGCGTGATAATCGCCCAATGTTTGATGTATATCAAAGTACACAAGGAGTAGTGCATGAGAGCAAACTCCAAGCCTTGTATTGGGCTTCTTTTGTTGGTACGCCAAATGACGAGACATTATTTGTTGGTATGTACATGGTGAAGGAAAAGCGATTACTAGAACATGATGCTCCTAAACCTCACATGGACGGCGTGGATATAGCTGGCAATTGCCATATTTACGAACTTATATTGGAGAAAAAGCTGGATGATCTAATTGGAAAATTGATAATAGATTGGGGTCTTGGAGATCGAGCATGGATTCAACGTGCAGATCGGCAAAATAAAGCCATTATCGAGTTACGACCAGATTTTAAAGAACCAGATTTCCCCGGTTTTCTAGATTTTATAACACCGCTATCAAAAGTCAATAATTTGCCGAAGGGTTGGATAACTGCACTCGAATCCTCTCGTGGAATTTATTTGCTTACCTGTCCCAAAACGAAAGAGCAATATGTCGGCTCAGCAACTGGCGAAGGCGGCTTTTGGAAACGATGGCAGGATTATTTTAAAAGCGGTGATGGGGGCAATGTTGCCCTCAAAAGCCGTGACCACAATGATTATCAAATATCAATTTTGGAAGTCGTCGGAACTTCCGCAACCCAGGAAGATATATTTCAAATGGAATCTCTTTGGAAAGCTAAATTGCAAAGCCGAGAAATGGGATTGAATAGAAATTAGCCGAGTAAACTTATGACCCAAACAATAGACACCAATACTGTCAAGCATATAGCCTATCTCGTGCGGCTTGGAATCTCGGAAGAGGAAGCGCAGAAATTCAGCGGACAATTTTCATCCATCATTGACTACTTCAACATGCTCAACGAAGTGGACACAGAAAATGTCCCGCCCGCATCAGATATCACCAATAATAAAAATGTCCTGCGCGAAGACATAGCCAAACCATCCATGAGCCGCGAAGAATTCCTGAACAACGCGCCTCAATCCGAACGCGGATATGTTAAAGTGCCTACTGTGTTAGGCGATGAGTAAATATTCCATGACCACGCCCATCAGGGATTTCATCACTCAAATGCCCAAAGTGGAACTTCACGTTCATCTTGAAGGTTCTGTTAAACCAGAAACCTTGTTAAAACTTGCCAGAAAATATAATATTAACCTTCCTGCCAAAGACTTGGATGAATTGAAGAACTGGTACATCTTTAGGGATTTTGAGCATTTCATCGAAATCTACAACACAATATCCAATTGCTTCCGTCATGCCGGCGACCTGGAGTTAATCACGCGTGAATTCCTGACCGGTCAGGCAGCACAAAATATCCAATATAGTGAAGTAACATTCACGCCATACAGCCAGTATTTATATAACGGGCTGGGGTTTCATGATCAAATGGACGCTGTAAACAGGGCACGGTCCTGGGCTCAAAAGGAACTGGGTGTACAAATGGCTGTGATCGTGGATATTCCGCGTATCATTACCGAACAGGAAGGCGACCTGGTGGCGGATTGGGTTATTGAAAGATATGGGGACGGGATGTTGATTGCCCTTGGGCTGGGGGGGCTAGAAAAAGGAAATCCACCCGTAAAATTTAAGACCGCTTTTGACAAGGTGCGAAAGAAGGGGATTCCCTGCATCTTACATGCTGGCGAAACACAAGGTCTTGAAAGCATTTGGCAGGCTATTGAGGTCGCAGACAGTCGGCGCATTGGTCATGGCGTGCGGGCAATTGAAGACCCCGCGCTCATTGCCCATCTTCGGGAAACACAAACTCCACTGGAAGTGTGTCCCACAAGCAATGTTTGCCTCAATGTATATCCTTCAATTGCCGAACACAGCCTGCCATTACTGCTAAAAGAGGGGTTATATATCACAATCAACAGTGACGACCCTCCAATGTTCAACACCACTCTCACCAATGAGTTTATTCAATTGCAAAAACAATTTGATTGGGATATAGAACTGATTGAACATTTGACTTTTAATGCCATACGTGCAAGTTTACTTACTGCCGAACAAAAACAGAAAATGCTTGGTACATTCCAGTCCGAATTTATAAAACTGCGTTCTCAATATCTAAACTAAGCCTATGCAACTACACTCCCTCACCATTCATGAAGTATCCGAAATGCTCGCGGCAAAAAAGATTAGCAGCGTGGAACTCACGCAGGCGACTCTTCAACGCGCCCACGAAGTTGACCCGAAGATAAAATCCTACGTTACCATCACCGACGACGTCGCGCTTGAACAAGCAAAGCAAGCCGATGAACGAATCGCTAAAGGCAAAAATGTCACTCCGCTCACAGGCATTCCATTTGCTGTCAAAGACTGCATTTCCACGCGCGGAGTCCGCACCACCTGTTCATCCAAAATTCTCAAAGATTATGTCCCGCAATACAACGCCACTGTCATCAACAAACTCGCTGACGCAGGCGCAATATTAATCGGCAAAACAAACATGGATGAATTCGGCATGGGTTCATCCTGTGAAAATTCCGCGTTCTTCAACACGCACAATCCCTGGGATTTAGAGCGCGTACCCGGCGGTTCAAGCGGAGGTTCCGCTGCTGCCATATCCGCGAGTCTGTGTTCATTTTCATTGGGTGAAGACACAGGCGGATCGGTGCGCATGCCCGCGGGTTTTTGCAACGTCACCGGCATCAAACCCACTTATGGTCGCGTCTCACGTTATGGTCTCATCTCGCTCGTCTCTTCATTCGATTGCATCGGTCCCATGACTCGCGATGTCTATGATTGCGCGACAGCGCTTGAAACCATCGCAGGTCATGATGAACGCGACAGCACAACTTTCAACGCGCTTGTCCCGCACTACAATCAAAATCTTAACAAATCAGTCAAAGGCATGACCATCGGTATTCCAAAAGAATATTTTGTGTCAGGCATGGAAGTGGGCGTGGAAAGTTCCATTCAAGAAGCCATCCGTGCGTATGAAAAACTCGGCATGAAGATTCAAGAAGTCTCGCTTCCCAATACCAAATACGCGCTCCCCGTTTATTATCTTTTGCTTTTCGCCGAAGCCAGTTCCAATCTTGCGCGCTTCGACGGCACGCGCTTTGGTCTCTCCGTTTCAGAAAATGCAAAAGATGTGATCGACATCTACTTGCAGACTCGTCACGAGGGATTCGGCGATGAAGTCAAGCGCAGGATCATGCTTGGGGCATATGCGCTGTCAGCTGGATATTATGACGCGTACTATCTCAAAGCTCAAAAAGTCCGCACGCTTCTTCGTCGTGACTTTGAAACTGCTCTTGCCTCCGTTGACATTCTCCTCGCCCCGACCTGTCCCACCACCGCATTCAAACTTGGCGAGAAGACAAACGATCCGCTCGAAATGTATCTCTCCGATATTTATGTCGTCGCCACAAATCCCGCCGGCGTTCCCGCGCTTGCATTGCCTTGCGGATTTTCCAACAATATGCCCGTCGGGATGCAACTCATCGGCAAACATTTGGACGAACAGACTTTATTCCAAGTCGGTCATGCCTATCAGCAAGTGACGGACTGGCATAAACAGTTGCCGCCGCTTTGACAATAGACAATTGACTATAGACCATAGATCTTCGACTTTCGAACTTTGGCTTTTCCCATCGTCCATCGTCAATTGTCCGTGGTCAAAAGAGAAAACCTATGACACTGAATCGAATACTTAATTGGGATGGCTGTAACAACGTCCGCGACCTTGGCGGATTAAATACTTCGACTGGCTGCAAAACTCACTGGGGCGCAGTAGTCCGCTCGGACCATCCTGCCAAACTCACTGCCAACGGCTGGTCGGCGCTTTACACGCACGGCATCCGCACGATTATTTCGTTACGCACGCATGGACTGGTTGAAGATTTTCCCGATACAGCCACGCGCCCATCCGATATCGAGAGCATGGTAGTAGAAATAGAAGATGTCACCGACATGGAGTTTGCCAAGAAGTGGGCGAGTTCAGACTTATGGAGCACACCTCTTTATTACCGCGACGCACTCAATCGCTGGCCCCAACGACACGCTTCAGCGCTCAAAGCGATTGCACAGGCAAAACCCGGCGGCGTCCTGTTTCATTGCAAGCGCGGACACGACCGAACTGGAATCATTGCCTTGTTATTACTTGCGCTCGTTGGCATTTCACCAGAAGACATCGTCGCCGATTACGAATTAAGTGTTGACCCTGAACGCGAAGAACTTCTGGCAGGTGAACATACCACGACTCGCGAAACCATCCTTGCCACGCTGGCATCACTCGATATTGAATCCTATCTTCGTTCAGGCGGCTTGAGCCAAGTTGATCTGGATGCAGTCCGTGCGCGCTTCCTTGAACCAATAAACTTACAGGCATGATATGACCCAATACGAACCCGTCATCGGACTTGAGATCCACGCCGAATTGCTGACCCACTCAAAAATGTTCTGCTCCTGCTCAGCGGATTATTCCAACGCGCCAGAGCCGAATACATTTATTTGTCCCATTTGTACAGGCTTGCCTGGCGCCATGCCTGTACTCAACAAAAAGGCAATTGAACAAGCCACATTGGTTGGTTTGGCATTGAATTGCTCGATTAACGAATTCAATACCTTTGCGCGTAAAAATTATTTTTATCCCGACCTGCCCAAAGGTTATCAAATCTCGCAATATGATTTACCTATTGCTTCAAAAGGTTATTTGGATATTTTAGACGACACAGATAATTCTCTACGCGTTATAGTCCGCCGCGTTCACTTGGAAGAAGACACCGCCAAATTATCGCATGAAAAAAATTACGCCCTCGTAGACTTTAATCGCGCGGGCGTGCCATTACTTGAAATCGTCTCTGAACCAGATATGCGATCTGTGGAAGCGGCGCTTTCGTATGCGACAAAAATCCGCGCCATCTTGCGTTATCTCGGCGTCAACTCTGGCGACATGGAAAAAGGCGTATTACGCTTCGAGGCGAATGTCTCCGTCAGACCCAGTGGCAGTTCCGAGTTAAGGACAAGAACCGAGATCAAGAATCTCAACAGTTTCCGCGCGCTGACGCGCGCGTCCGCGTATGAAATTGAACGCCAGATCAAAGTCTATGAATCTGGCGGCGAAGTGGTGCAGGAAACTTTAGGCTGGGATGAAGCGCGCGGCGTGACCGTTTCTCAGCGCGGCAAGGAAGATGCTCACGATTATCGCTACTTCCCCGAACCTGACCTGCCTCCGCTTCAACTTGACCGCGCGTGGATTGACTCGATAAAGAATCAACTCCCCGAATTGCCCGACGCAAAAACCCGCCGCTTCATGGAAGGATATGAATTGAAACGACAGGAAGCCATTTTGCTTACTTCCGAAAAATCGCTCGCGGATTATTTTGAAGATGTGGTTTCAAAATCAAAAAGCCCCGCAAAAATAATCCACTCGTGGATCGCAGGCGAGTTCATGCGTTATATGAATGAATCGGGATTAACTTTGGAAGGCATTACATTATCCGCCGAAAAATTCGCGCAACTAATTGACATGGTCATCGATAAAACCATCAGCGGCAACTCAGGTAAGATCGTACTGAATGAAATGCTCAAGAACGGCGGCGATCCGCAGGAAATTGTCAAAGCCAAAAATCTCGCGCAGGTTTCGGATATAGGATTCATTCAGGAAGCCATCGAAAAAATCCTGAACGACAATCCCAAGGAAGTTGAACAATATCTCGCGGGCAAAGAGACCATTATTCAATGGCTGATGGGACAGGTCGCCCGCGCCACCAAAGGCAAAGCAGACCCAAATGTGACAAAGGAATTGTTGGTGCAAGCGTTGAAAAAAAGAAGAAAATAAAGTTATACGAATCACTTGCCAACATATACTCCCAAATGATTCGCCACAGGCCGCTCGCGGCCGGGGATGTAATTATCAATCGGGGAATTCAAAATTACAGGCTCGCCAGTCTTGCCTTTGATAACCATTGTAGACGAGCCACCGCCGTCCAGGTTCATCGCGTAATGCGCCCCAAGGTCAGACATTAGATGCGCAAGTTCGGCGAGAGTCATGCCTTCGCTATAAAATGGCTGGCGTCCATCCACGACAACCAGAATCAGTTCGCGGCCGTTTCGGTTATAGCCGATCGCCGTACGCGGATCAATATCAGAATTATCCAAATCGGGTTCAGGCACGCCTCTTGTCAACAATAATCTATCGCCGGAAATGGCATTAAATATCTTACCCGGTCTGACTACCATGGATAGTGAATTACGTTTATTAATATAGAGTGTCGGTTCCTGAGTGATATCCACTTCATTACCGCGCGCATAGACCTTACCGCGCGAAGCTGTAAATCCAAGCGGTGTGATAGGGTCGCCCACATGCGGATAATAATCCAGGGGATTGCGCGACCACCACGGATAGAAGCCATCGCCGTTGATTGCAATCTGCACGCCGCGCTTAGCCAAAAATTGAGAGGTGGTACGCGCGTTCAACGGCGCGCCCTCCAAATTATCCGGCGGCGTGACAATGAATTGGATGCCTTTTACGCGCAAGTCAATCACGATAACGTGGACTATGTTGACGCGCGGCGTGAGATAGATCTTGCGATAATAGGTAACTCCATTATATAGCTGTTCTTTCTTCGGAACAGGAAGCGGTCTTCCGCGATCGTAGATCAGGATTACGCTTATAAGTATCGCAATGACTACAAATAAAGCCAGAAGAAATCTTCCTAATTTATTTCGTTTCATGGGAAAATTGTACCAGCCAATTATGGAGTCAAAAGTTTTCGCGACACTTGCACCAGTATGCTAGTGCAGGTGAATATTCTTAACCCAGAGCGGGACAGCTCTACGACTTGCCCTGCTTTTTATGACAAATGACACGTGAAATTAGGGGTGAAAAGTTGTATGTTAAAGCAAAAAAACGCCAATTAGTGTATATCCCCTTTTTGGGATATTGATACGGCGGCATACCACATACCAATGCCTTCCTCTCTTGGCTGTACTTACGCCGTCTAACTAAATGAAATCTCCACTATAAGGAGAAAGGAGTCTCAACTATGAAAGACCATGCACGATCTCGCTCATTCGCTTTATCGGTATTGATCTTTCTGCAAGTTTTTTTGGGATTGCAAGGATTGTTTGGGGGTGGCGCCTTTTTGCTCGCGCCTGATGGACATCTGATTCAAATGCCGTTCAGTCATTTGAAAAATATCCCATTTTCTGATTTTTTTATTCCCGGCCTATTATTGTTTACCTTTTTGGGGGTGTATCCCATTGCCATTGCCTACAGCCTGTGGAAACAGCCCGCTTGGCGTTGGCCAGATATCATCGACCCATTTAAGGAGTTGGGCCGGTTCACTGACGGCGGGTGTGATCGCGATGATATGGATCATTGTCCAGATTCAGTGGATTCCAGTGGGATTTCTCCACATCTTCATCTTTGGTTGGGGCGTTTTGATTCTGCTTGCGACATTGCTTCCAAATGTGCGCCGATATTACAGACTAAAACTCTAAAATGATATATCATCTGTGAATTGCTCATACAAAAAGATATTCGTCAGATTGCTGGAGTTCAACTATGAAAAAACTATCTGAGACATTTTTCAATGATAAAGTAAATCTTGTTTTGCTTGGTCTGGGGTTGCTAAAACTTTTGATACACTTGCTCACCAGCCAGCAATACGGATACTTCCGCGATGAGCTCTACTATATCGCTGCAAGCAAGCACCTGGATTTCGGCTATGTTGACTACCCTCCTTTCATTGCCTTGTTAACGGCTCTCATCCGAGGGACTTTGGGCGAATCGCTGCTGGCCCTGCATTTCTTCCCGGCCCTATCCGGTGCTGTGCTGGTCATCCTAACCGGTTTGATGGCACGCCAGCTTGGGGCGCGTCCCTTCGGGCAGGCCTTGGCTGCGCTGGCAGTCTTGGTCGCTCCCCAGTTTCTGAGTGCAGATTCCAGGCTGACGATGGATCCCTTCGACACACTCTTCTGGGGATTCGCAATCTATATCCTTATTCTCATCCTCAAATATGACCGTCCAAAACTGTGGTTATGGTTCGGATTGGCGGCGGGCATCGGTCTGACAAATAAAGTGAGCATGTTGTATTTCGGTCTTGCGACAGTGGTTGGGCTGGCGCTGACACCTTACCGCAAATATTTTCGCAGCCCCTGGCTGTACCTGGGCGGCGCGATCGCCCTGGTTTTCCTGCTTCCCTATCTGACTTGGAATGCCCTGCATGGCTGGCCGACAATTGATTTTTGGGCGGCTTATGGGGCAAAAGTTTACCAGGCTTCGCCGCTGGAGTTTATTTTTCAGCAAATCATGATTATGCACCCGTTCACTCTCCCCCTTTGGACAATGGGACTGGTTTATTTCTTTTCGAAGAAGGGTGCAGCATACCGTCCATTGGGTTGGGCATATATTACGTTGTTGGTTGTTTTTATGCTTCAGAGTTCCAAGAACTATTTCCTGGCTCCGATGTATCCCGTCCTGTTCGCTGCTGGAGCCCTCCAGTTGGAGCATCTGACTCAGGCAGGCCGGTATACCTGGGGCAAACCAGCTTACGTTGGTCTTCTCGTCGTTGGAGGGGCAATTGTCGCGCCGATGGCAATCTCCGTCCTGCCGTTGGACGCACACGTGGCCTACATGCGAATCATGTCGGGCACAAATGTCAAATCTGAAAAATATGATACAGGTCTATTTCCCCAGCATTTTGCTGACCGATTCGGTTGGCAGGAAATGGCCGCTTTGGTGGCAGATATCTATCATGGCCTGCCACCTGAAGATCAGGCGCGTGCATGTATCTTTGCCGGGAATTACGGCGAAGCCGCGGCGCTGGAATTCTATAGCGCGCAATACGGGTTACCCCCTGTACTGAGCGGACACAACAGTTATTATATCTGGGGGCCGGGCAATTGTACCGGGGATGTGGCAATCATCGTCGGCGCAGCCAGCCTCGAGGATTTGAAGCAGATCTTTCTGGATGTCCAACAGGTGAGCCAAACCCGGTGCGACTATTGCATGCGGTTTGAAGATAACCTGCCCATCTACGTTGCCTACAAGATAAAGGCTCCGTTTAAGCAGTTTTGGCCAAGCGTCAAATTCTTCCAGTAAACACTTTCGGAAATTAAGACCAGTCTACCAATGGCTTTTGGCAGTTGATTATCACTCTGAAAAGGAAACTCAAATGAAAACAGAAACTGCTTTTGACATAGACAGCCAGGATTATTCAGTACACCAGTTGTTGCTTGAAGACAGCGGGGCAATTCAAGAACTATATGAGAAATGTCTGGATTACATGCTTCTCGTTGATGGTCATCCAGCGGGTCCAAATTCAGGAGAAGAAGAATTTCAAGATGCACCGCCCGGAAAATCATTCGATGACCACTTTGTATTCGGGATCATTAACCAGCAGAACAAATTGGTTGGTCTACTGGATGTATTACGTTGGTATCCAGATGAAACAAGCTGGTGGATTGGACTGCTCTTGTTTGTACCTGAGGTCCGCTCTCAAGGCATTGGGCAAAAGGTATTGCAGGGTTTCACTGAATATGTGCGAGGGAGTGGTGCCCGGGCAATCATGCTTGGAGTCGTAGATGAAAATAAGCTTGCCTACAAGTTTTGGAGCAGGATGGGCTTTGAATTTGTACGCAAGACAGAGCCACAGCAATTCGGAAACAAAACTCAAACGGTGATTATCATGCGCCGGATGCAGTTATAGATTGCCACACAATAATCCAAAAAGAGCAGACTTTCATCATCTGCTCTTTTTTGTTTTTGCGATCCATCTACAAACTAAATTCCTGCTCGGCTTTTCGCATGGAGTTAAACGATTCAATCGCGACTTCAAGCATGGCGCTATCCGGTTCGCGCGTGGTTAAACTTTGCAGCGAGAGATTGGGCTTGATCAGCCATTGCACAATTGGGTTCTTCAAATGATTGGCTGTCCAGCGGATATATTCAACGGCAATCCCAGCCAGAACCGGAATTAACAACACACGGCTGGCGAGTCTCCACCAGATAGATAAAGGACCAAGCGCGGTGAATACCAAAATCGAAAGCAACACCAAAGTAAGTAAAAATGCCGTCCCACAACGCGTGTGTTTCACTGAAAATTTAGCGACAGATTCGGGAGTCAATTCCGCGCCGGCTTCGAAGGCGTTGATGGTTTTATGCTCCGCGCCGTGATAGCCGAAGAGCCGCTTCACATCTGGCATAAAGCCGATTGCCCAGATGTAGCCGATCAGCAATATGAGCCGAAGAAGCCCCTCGAGCAGATTGCCAAGCCACAGTCCAGATGAAGAAGCGGAAGCTGTTGCATGTTCCGCCCAGCCGCCAATCGCCGCGGGAAGCAGAAAGAAGAGTCCAATGCCAATCGCAAGCGAAGTTGCAAGCGTCAGATACAGCGCGGGACCTTCGAGTTTTTCATCTTCGCCAGTTTGCGTATTCGCGGAAATGGTAAGCGCGCGCATACCAAGACCAAGCGCGTCCCAAAGCAGAATCACGCCGCGCAGAAAAGGAATCTTGGCGAGCTTCGAAGCATAAATAGCCGCAAGTTTTTCCTTGTGGATAACGATCCTGCCATCCGGCGCGCGCATGGCAATTGCATAAGCTTTTTGCCCGCGCATCATTACGCCTTCGATCACGGCTTGACCGCCGTAAGTGATAATTCGATCTTCCATTTTTATTTCATACCTTCATGCCAACGTCCCGCGAGACAGCGCCTGCGGGACGTTGCGTAATATTAATTACAGAACTTTTGCTTAGACCTGTCCTTCGACTACGCTCAGGACGAAGTTCGCTCTGTGGCAAACGAAAGTCCTAAATTATTTAAAAGTTGTAGAAAAAGTGAATGAACGCGTCAATGCCTTTATACCATGTCGGCAGATGCAATCTTTCATTTGGCGAGTGGACATTATCATCAGGCAAGCCAAAACCGGAAAGCACAGACTCAGCACCCAGATGTCTTTGTAACGGCGCGACCACGCCAATGGAACCGCCTTCGCGTTTGAAATATGGCTTCCTGCCCCAAACAGATTCAAGCGCCTTTGAGATCGCTTTCACACCGATGCTGTCGGTATCCACCAGCGCGGAATCGGCATTATGCAAATTGACCAATTCCCATTTGATGGTTTTTGGCGCGTGTTCCTTGAGGTATTTTTTCATCTGCTTCACAACTTCTTGAGGGTCTTGATCGGGGACAAGTCGGCACGAAATCTTTGCCATTGCCCAGGCAGGTAAAACGGTCTTTGAACCTTGACCGGTAAAACCGGAAAGCAAACCATTCACTTCCAAAGTAGGACGCGCGCCGACGCGTTCGGCGGGGATAAATTGCGGTTCGCCCCACAATGCCGGCACACCCGTCATGGCGATAAGTTCCTTGTTGCCGATCGGCAAACGCGCAAAGTCCGCGCGTTCCTTCTTGCTTAACTTGCGAACTTTATCGTAGAAACCGGGTAAAGTAATTTTGCCATTTTTGTCGTGCATCCCCGCGATCAATTCGATCAACGCCTGCGCGGGATTATGGATTGTCCCGCCGAATAAACCGGAATGTAAATCTTTGCTTGGACCATATACGCGCAATTCAAAATATGCCAGACCGCGTAAACCGGTTGTCACAGTCGGCTTGTCGGGCGCGATCATGCCCGCATCAGGATTCAAACAAACATCGCAGGCAAGCGCTTCTTTGTGATTCTTAACGAATTCCTCCAAATGTTCCGAGCCGATTTCCTCTTCGCCTTCAAGCAACCATTTTATGTTAACCGGCAAGTCGCCTGCTTTGCGTATCGCTTCAATAGCTTTCAAAGAAGCCACCATCTGTCCCTTCATATCAGACGCGCCGCGCGCATATAAGTACTCGCCATTCATAGTTGCGGTGAAAGGATCGTTCGTCCACAATTCAATTGGGTCAACCGGTTGAACGTCATAATGACCGTAGATCATCACGGTCGGCGCGCTTTTTCCCGCGCCCAGCCATTCGGCAAAAACAACGGGATGTCCGCCGGTAGGCATGATCTGCACATTATCCATTTGAAGCGAACGCAATTGCGCGGCAACCCATTCAGCGCCGCGTTGCATATCCGGTTTGTTTTCGTCCAATGTAGAGATGGTGGGAATGGCAAGGAATTCTTTTAACTGCGAAAGGAATTGTCCTTGATTCTGATGCGCGTATTCGAGAGCTTTATCTAACATGGAATCTCCTATTTTAATTTTCCAAACAAAAACCAAAATGCGTCACGCGGAAATTTATCCGCACATTCTTTTTCCCAAATAAAATCGCCCGATACAAAAACACTTTTTACAAACTCATCAAACGGATCGGATTTTTCGCCAAGCAAGGCAAGCATGGCGCGATTGCGGACTTGCTGGGGATATTCGCCGATATTCGACTCTGGGGACTCGCGGTAATCCTGCAAATAATTCTTCCATAAATCGCCTCGCGCGCGGACCTCATGGCTGGCTTTGGCGTCCCAGGCTGTCCGCCACTTTGAGCGAATCGCTTCGATCTGCGCGGCTTGCGAATTGGCGCGGGAGCCGAGTCGTTGTCTCGCAAGCAGGAGTCCGCCCAAAGTCAGGCGCGGAAGCGATGATGAATCGGATAGGGTCCAATAAAGTTCTTTGGAAAGCAAATAGTCTTGCAGTTCGCGCAAGCCTGCATCCAAATATTGAAGGTCTTGATCGAGTTTGCTCATGGACCAATAGTTGGGACGGGAGTTTGTTCAAGTGTGCGGCGCGTGACAAGATACCATTCGTTGATGAACGCGAGGCGGTCGCTGGTATCATAAAGCGGCGCGACTTGAACGCCCTGCACCTGCGCGTCCACCGCGTATGTGTAGACGGGATAATAAAGCGGAAGCGATGGAAGTTCTTTGGCGAAGATCACCTGGAAATTGCGATAAAAACGCGCACGAATAGTAAAGTCGGTTTGTGTACGCGCGTTCTCAAGATATTCGCTGGCAATACGATTATCCCATTGCGAATAGTTTTGTCCGCCGGTGGCTTCGGCTTGATGCCAGAAAAGATATGGGTCAGGATCGGGTGTGCGCGCGGTGGTTAAATCCACCAGCGCGGCTTGATAGGTGCGCGGCGCAAGCGCGGTCGAAAGTAATTGATCGTAAGGCAACGGCTGCAACTCAACGCGCACGCCGATCAATCCCCATTGTTGTTGAATGACTTGGGCGATTTGTGTGTGCAAAGCGTCATCAGGATGAGACAGCGTAAAATTCAGGAATTGACCTTCCTTGGCACGTATATCGCCGCCACTGGCTGGAATCGTATACCCTTCTCCCTTAAGCAAATACGAAGCTGCATCCGGATCATATTCGACATGCTCAACGCCATCGTAATAAGCCCACGAACCCGGCAGGATCGGGCTGTCTGCCACAATCCCCTGCCCTTGCAAGACCGTGGATACAATCAGACTGCGATTCAAGCCAAGCAATAAAGCGCGGCGAATTTTTTCGTTTTGCAAAAAAGGAACAGACGAATTGTTGAGGTTGAGCAGAACAATGCTCAGTTGCGGCAGTCGGCTGGTGTAAATGGACAGAGTTGGATTCGCCAATGCCTGCTGAAGAATATCTGGCGTAATCTGGCTGATGCCTAATACTTCGCCTTGTTTATACGCGTCATAAGCAGCCGCGGAGTTTGGAAAATAGCGAAAAACGACTTGCGGAATATAAGGTTTCTGTAGGTAGTAATTTTCATTAAGCTTCAACACCACGCCAGTAATCTGACCACCACTTAAGAAGATCAAGTGGTCAAATTCGTATGGGCCGGTACCCACCGGCTGGATGTTGAAATCCGCGCTGGCTAGTTGATCCGGCGGGACAGATTCGAGGAGATGTTTTGGAAGGATGCCGAAGGTTAAGTAATCAAGAAAGGGCGCGAACGGTTCCGGCAAAATAAATTGCAGGGTATTCTCATTCAACCGTTTAACTTCGATCTCACTCCACAAGTCTTTTACATCCGGCGGAAAAAGCGAAGCGCCGCTCTTGATGAGGTCAATCGTAAAAATAACGTCATCAGTGGTCAGAGGAGCGCCGTCATGCCAAAAGACATTCTGACGCAATGAAAAATTATAGATGGAGCCATCAGGTGTGGCTCCCCAGGAATCGGCAAGATCGGGCTGAGGCAAGCCGTGTGAATCAAAGCGCATCAATCCGCTAAAAATGAGACGGTTGATATCGCGGTCGGCGGGATTGCTCCAGTCAAGCAATGGATTTAATCGCCCCATAGCGCCGATCAAGGCTTCGGTATAGACTCCGCCTGTGGCAGGCTCAGGCAAAAGAATAGGCGTAATAGGCTGTTGGCTAAGCAGTAAAGCCGCCACCACTACCAGAGTCACCGCCACAACCAGGATTTGCCAGCGTAATCGTTTCATAAGCGGCAAAAAAGAAAAGCCGCGCGCCGCCCCGAATTGTCAGGGCAACGGTCTGACGGCTTTTCGAAAATGCGAATCCTTTATTGACGAGTAATGATGATGGAAGCAATCACCAGCGCGAAGAAAATCACGCTTAAAACGATGGTTACCCAAAATAGAACGCGCTCAATACCGCGGCGCGCGGTGAAAACGCCGCCAGTATCGGCGCCGGTCAGACCACCCAAACCTGCGCCCTTGCTCTGCAAGATAACGCTAATGATGAGTCCAACCGAGGTTATAATCAACGAAATATCCAAAAATTTTTCCATACTTTATTCTCCAACTGCTAACGGCATAAATCCATAAAATAATGTCAGGATCTATTGCAGAATATCAGGGTTATAGTTTAGCGATTACGCACTGCCCTGTAGAATTTAGCGGGCAAATTATACCTGTTATAAAGGGAAATCGTCAACAAAGGTTCCATGAACGAAGTCATCGTTAATTTACACATGCACACCCGCTATTCAGACGGAGGCGGAACACACAAGGACATCGCGCAGGCGGCGCTAAAATCCGGCGTGGATGTTGTCATTGTGACCGACCATAATGTTTTTGTTCAAGGCTTCGAGGGTTATTACAAGGAAAAGAACAAGCGACTCTTAATGCTGATCGGCGAGGAGATACACGACCAGAAGCGTGACCCGCAAAAGAATCATTTACTGGCGTTCGGCGCGGGGCGTGAGCTTGCCACGTTCGCCGATGATCCGCAACTACTCATCAACCAAGTGCGCGCGGCGGGCGGAATTTGTTTTCTCGCCCATCCGAATGATCCCGCCGCGCCAGGCTTCCATGAAACAGACCTTTCATGGGAAGCCTGGGACGTGGACGGCTACACAGGCATTGAGCTATGGAACGCGCTCAGCGAATTGAAGACGGTTGTACCGACAAAACTACACGCCGCGTTTTATGCTTTCTTTCCGGCGTTTGTAGCGCGACAGCCAATTCCCGCCACAATTACAAAATGGGATGAATTACTTTCGAATGGACATCGCGTGGTTGCCATCGGCGGCTCGGATGCTCATGCAATGAAGTTACACATGGGACCGGTCAGCCGAATCATCTATCCGTATGAATTTCATTTCCGCGCTATCAACACACATGTTTTCACATCCCAGCCTTTGAGCGGCGACGCGCAGACCGACAAACAATTGATTTATGAAGCGTTGGCTGAAGGACGATGTTTTATAGGCTATGACCTGCCTGCATCCACGCGCGGCTTTCGATTTACCGCGCAAGGCAAGGAAAAGTCGGTCATTATGGGCGAAGAACTTACAGCCAAAGGCGGAGTCACATTACAAGCAGGTTTGCCTAAAATGGCGGAGATCCGTTTAATGAAAGATGGCGCAGTCTTGCAGACGTGGAAGAATCAAATGTCCTGCACACACATCACAACGGAACCCGGCGTGTATCGCGTGGAAGTCTATCGAAATTATCTCGGCAGAAAGCGCGGCTGGATTTATAGCAATCCGATTTACGTGAGATAGATATATCCAAGTTGGGAAATAAAAATAATCAGCGCGCCATGAACAGCGCGCGGGGCAATCACCGCCACGCAAGGAATACTTTCACTCCCTCATTGGCAAAGTAAGCTAACTCCGGGCTGATAAGATCGGTAATGCCCCAGACGTTATTCCAGAAAAATTGCTGGATTGGCGAATCTATAGCCAACAGCATATAAAGAATTAAGAATCCGAATGGACGAAGGAAATTGGAAAACTCCGCCACTTCACGCGGCAGAAAAGGTTCAATGATGCCAAAGCCGTCCAAACCCGGAATCGGCAATAAGTTAATCACAAGAGCGGTAATCTGTAAAAACGTCAGAAAAGCAAGTCCCATCAGAAAATCAAAATTAGCCGCGAAGAAAAACTGAGTTGGCAAAATTATAAAAGGCTGTGCCAGCAATATGATACAAAGAAGATTCACAATAGGACCCGCCGCCGAAACAAGACTGCGAAATTTTGCATTTTTCAAAGCGTGAACATTGATATAAACAGCCCCGCCGGGAAAACCAATTCCACCCATGAGCAGCATGACGACAGGGATTACGATACTTAAAATAGGATGGGTATATTTAAGCGGATTAAGAGTCAAGTATCCTTGATGCTCCACGCTCTCATCTCCGCCCACGTATGCCGTTATCGCATGACCAAACTCATGCAGAGCGACCGATATAATCCAGCCTCCGATAATAAAGAAAAACATAAACACCCTGGAATTACCGACGCTAAAATAAGCAAAACAAGCCGCCGCCGCTGTAAACAAAACCAAACTAATAAAAACCGGACTAATACCATTCCGCAAACCACGCGCCAATGTTTTCGGCAGTGTGAACACCGGCGTATTAACGCGAGGCGCATCTTTGAAATTGACGCGCCCCCGAACCTGTTCCGCAGTAACATCATATTGCGCCAAAAATTGTCCTGCCCTGCTGTCAGGACTTCGTAACATGCCCATCAATAAAACACGCGCGTCAATGGACGTAAGACCGTGAAGTTGTGTTTCCGCGAAAGATTCATTCAAGATGGATTCGCTTTCAACGGATAGATTCGCGTCATTGCGCTTCGCATCCGGATTTATGCCTGCCTGCCGCGCTTCCAGCTTGATCGTAGCCGATAACCGCGCGACCATATTTTCCACCTTCACATTAATGGACTTTAACATATCCAGCGCCTGCGACTTCGGCAATTGAAGCAAAGCCAGCAACAAGGTCAAAGAATCCACAGACGGCTGATTATTTTGTTCAGCAATGCGTTTGGCGTTGGCAATCGCCAACTGTCCATCGCGGGCAAGCGGAGATGAGATGTTTTGCATCGGGCGATTATACCGCGCGAGAAAATAAAAAAGAGAAAAAGACGCAATTCCGGTGATGAGACATTAATCTGGTAAAATATGCGCCTGTGGTTTGTGGTTTGTAAGCGCGTGTCCTTTCACGCAACCCCTCTCTTGCATGACCCGAATCAATTAAAACTTGATCTATAAATTGAAGGAGAATTTTTTCAATGGTTCGTATTAGACTTCGTCGTATCGGCTTGAAGGGACAGCCTTCGTATCGTATCGTGGCGGCAGATAAAGAAATGCCGCGTGATGGCCGCTTTTTGGAAATCCTCGGTCAGTATAATCCTCGCACTGAACCCTCAACAATCCACATAAAAGAAGACCGCGTCTATCACTGGATGAAGAACGGCGCTTTACCGACTGAATCCGTCGCGCAGATCTTCACAACTGCCGGCACACTTGCCCGCTTTGAACGCTTTAAAGCAGGCGAAACGCTTGAGACTTTGCTCGCAGAAGCCGCGGAAGCAGATACCAAGCGCGCCGCTCCATTGCGTACCCGCAAGAATTAAATTGATATGTCATTGCGGGGCTGTTCGTCTCGCTCTACTCAACCAACAACCTCGCAATGACAAAAACATATTATGAAAACTCTGATTGAATTTATTGCAAAATCACTGGTCGAACATCCCGATGAAGTGCATGTGCAAGAATCAGGAAGCGGTTCGCGAGTGCATCTTGAGTTAACGGTGGCGAAAGACGACATGGGTCGCGTCATCGGTAAAAGCGGCAAAGTGGCAAACTCCATTCGTATGCTTTTGCGAGTAGCCGCCGAGCGAAAAGGCAGGCAAGCCACGCTTGACGTGCTTGAACCGCAATAATGGCTGAGACAAAAGCAAGTTCATCAGGCTCGCCCTCAGGCGAGCCTGTATATTTAGTAGTCGGGTTTCTGCGCCGTCCGCATGGCGTGGCGGGTGAAATCATCATGGATGTACTCACCGAATTCCCTGAGCGGATCAAAGCGGGCAAGAAACTTTTCGCGGGCGAAAAACATCAACCCATCACACTTGTCAGCAGCCGCACACATGCCAATGGTTTGTTGGTTAAGCTCAAGGGATTTAATACGCCTGAAGAGGTCGGACAATTTCGTAACCAGCGGATATATGTCAAAACAGCGGATGAGCCAGCCTTGCCTAAAGGTCAGTATTACCATCATCAATTAATTGGATTGCAAGTTGTAGACGAAAACGACAATCCGCTGGGCGAGTTGACCGAGGTCCTTGTGACAGGCGCAAACGATGTATATGTTGTAAAAGATGAATCTGGACGCGAGATTCTTCTGCCTGCCATTCCATCGGTCATTCTCAACGTGGAGCTTGGTCGCCGTTTAATGAAGGTTCATCTGCTCGAGGGGCTGTAACGCGGGTCGAATGGACGATAAACGTTTCTGGGTTGGCTTTACCCTGATCAAAGGAATCGGCGCGGTGCGATTGCAGGCGCTGATCTCTCACTTCGGCGATTTGGAAGATGCCTGGAAGTCAAGTTCTGCCGATTTAGCGGAAGCAGGCTTGGGCGCGAAAGTAATCGAGCGAGTCATCCAAGCGCGCGAAAAAGTGGATTTGGAAAAACTTTGGGGGCAGATCGAGTCGCAAGGAATTAAAATCCTGACATGGCAAGATGAAGCCTATCCATCGCGATTAAAAGAGATTGACCAACCGCCGCCGGTGTTGTATATTCGCGGCGAATATTTGCCGGACGATTTATTTGCGGTGGCGATTGTTGGCACGCGGCGCATTACATCTTATGGAAGACAGATCACGGAAGAAATATCCGCGTTCCTTGCCGCGAATGGAATCACCGTGATCAGCGGCTTGGCGCGCGGCGTGGACGCGGTGGCGCATCAAAGCGCTTTGAAATCAGGCGGGCGCACGATTGGCGTGTTAGGTTCTGGCATTGATAAAATTTATCCGCCTGAGCATCGCGGGCTGGCAGAGCAGATGATGGAACGCGGCGCAATCGTCAGCGATTATGCCCCGGGTACTCCGCCAGACGCTTCCAATTTTCCGCCGCGCAATCGAATTATTTCCGGTTTATCGTTGGCTGTTGTTGTAGTCGAAGCCGGTGAAACAAGCGGTGCGTTGATTACCGCTGAATTTGCCGCCGAGCAGGGACGTGAAGTTTTTGCTGTACCGGGCAGTATTCTTGCGCCGCAGAGTAAAGGCACAAATAAGTTAATCCGCGATGGCGCGTTGCCGTTGTTAAGTCCCAGCGACTTAATGCTGGCGCTTGACCTGACGCGTATGGGTGAACAAAAATCGGCGCGCAAAGTTTTGCCTGCCGATGAAATCGAAGCGCGTTTATTGAATGTGCTTGGACACGAACCTTTGCATGTGGATGAAATTCGTAATCAGACCGATCTGCCGATTGAAAAAGTCTCTGCCACGCTGGTATTGATGGAATTGAAAGGTATGGTCAGGCAAGTCGGCGGCATGAGTTATGTATCTGTGCGTGAGGTACAATCGGGCTACTCTGTAGAAGGGAAATCTTCTTAATGTCAGACCATACTTATGCAGTTATCATGGCAGGCGGCGGCGGGACTCGTCTGTGGCCCATCTCGCGAACGGAACGCCCAAAGCAATTGCTTCCGTTGATTGGACAAGAGACTCTATTTCAGAGTACGGTTGAAAGATTGGAAAATTTATTTCCGCCTGAACATATTTTGGTGGTGACAGTGGAAGAACAGGCGCGTGAGATGCTCAAACAAGCGCCGTCCATTCCAGAAGGAAATTACATCATCGAACCTATGCCGCGCGGCACCGCGTCTGTAGTCGGATTGGCGGCGGCAGTTTTGCAGAAGCGTGATCCGCAAGCAAGTATGGCGGTCTTGCCAGCCGATCATTTCATCCGCAATCGCGATCTTTTCCATTATTTATTGAATACCGCATTTGACGTTGCCCAGGATGATTATCTGGTGACGCTTGGCATCACGCCAAGTCATCCATCTACGGCGTATGGTTATATCCAACAAGGCGAGGCACTTTCGGGCAATTACAAGTATCCCGCGTATCAAGTAAAGAATTTTGTAGAAAAACCGAATGATGAAAAAGCTCAGCAGTTACTACGTTCAGGCGATCATTCATGGAACAGCGGCATGTTCATCTGGAAAGCGGATACAATCTTGAACGAAATTGATCGGCAAATGCCCGCGCTTGGCGATTCTTTGAAAGCAATCGCTTCTGCCTGGGGAACCGAAAAACAAACTGATGTACTAAAAGAATACTGGAATGTTCTAAAGAGCGAAACGGTTGATTATGGCATAATGGAAAAAGCCAGGCGCGTGGCTGTCCTTCCAGCAGGCGGATTAGGCTGGAGCGACGTCGGCTCGTGGACTTCTCTGTTTGAAGTCTTAATACCCGATATGGATGGTAATATTGCGACCAATAACGCGCAGCATCTGGCGCACGAAACGCACAATACGCTTGTCTATGGCGGCGGCGACGCGGAACGGCTCATTGTAACCATAGGCTTGGACGATATGGTGATCGTGGATACCGGCGATGTATTGCTTATATGTAAATCCGATCAATCACAAAAAGTGCGCGACGTGGTAGAAAATTTAAAAAAACACAAGCAGGAAAAATATTTATAACAAAGACAGATTGTCATTGCGAGCGTACTCGCGAAGCAATCTCCTTGTTAAATAGAGATTGCTTCGGGCTAACGCCCTCGCAACGACATGAAGGATGAGGATAATTGATGGAAGCGTATTGCATGAAGTGTAAGGCAAAAAGAGAAATGAATGATCCGGTTGCGGCATTTAACGCAAATGCCTCGCCTGTTACATTAGGTATCTGTCCGGTATGCGGGACAAAAATGTACCGCATGGGAAAAACGCCCGCGCATGAAAGTTTAACTCCGCCTGAAAAAGTAGTAAAAGAAAAAATTATTAAGGTTGAAAAGCGCGCGGGAAAGTTGGTGATCGTTGAGTCGCCTGCCAAAGCCAAAACGGTGGGACGTTTTCTCGGCAAAGGTTATACCGTGCGCGCTTCGGTGGGACATGTGCGCGACCTGCTCCGTTCGCAATTATCTGTTGATGTGGAAAATAATTTCGAGCCGAAATATCGCGTACCGAATGAAAAGAAGGAAGTTGTTAAAGAGCTTAAATTGCTCGCCAAGAAAGCGGATGAAATCTATCTCGCCACCGACCCCGACCGTGAAGGCGAGGCTATTTCCTGGCATTTGATGGAAGCCGCGCAGATTGAACCGGAACGCACGAAACGCGTGGTATTCCACGAAATTACCGAACCGGCGATCAAGGATGCCTTCTCGCATCCGCGCGATATTAATATGGACCTGGTCAACGCGCAACAAGCGCGGCGCATCCTGGATCGTTTGGTAGGTTACAGCATCAGTCCCATTTTGTGGGAGAAGGTGCGGAGTCGACTTTCGGCTGGACGCGTTCAATCGGTGGCTCTCAGGCTCATCGTCGAACGTGAACGGGAGATAGAAGATTTCGAATCGGTGGAGTACTGGTCAATCCACGCCGAGCTTAAACCAGACGCGCTGAAATCCACGTTTGTGACAAAGCTGGCGCGTATTGATAATGAAGAGCCTGAACTTCCCAATGAGGCGGCGGTTAAACCGATCCTTGTGGATATGGAAACTGCCGCGTATTCAATTACGAAAGTTAAACGCAGTGAACGCAGGCGAAAGCCGTCCGCGCCGTTTACAACATCTACATTACAACAAGAGGCTTCGCGTAAACTTGGTTTTACAGCCAAACGCACAATGGGACTCGCGCAAGGATTGTATGAAGGTCAGGATGTCGGCGAGGGCGGCACGACAGGCTTGATTACTTACATGCGTACCGACTCGACCAATGTTTCTGTTCTGGCGCAAGAGGAAGCGCGTCAATATGTGACGAGTAAATATGGTAATGACTTTTTACCGGCAGAGCCGCCAATCTATAAGACCAAGTCTGCGAACGCGCAGGAAGCGCATGAAGCCGTCCGCCCGTCGTCAGTGGCGCTTGACCCGGAAAAGGTCAAGCCGTTTCTTGAGCCAGCGATGTTCAAACTTTATCAATTAATCTGGCAGCGCTTTGTAGCTTCGCAAATGGAAGCCGCAGTGTATGATACGTTACAGGTGGAAGTGACCGGCAAGACAAATGAACATGAATATCTACTGCGCGCGTCCGGTTCCGCGGTCAAATTCGCCGGTTTTTTGGTCGTCTACGAAGAAGCCAAAAACGAAGATAGAAAGACAGAGGACGAAGAGGAAGAGAATGTCCGTATTCCGGCAGGTGTAGCGGAAGGGCAAAAACAGGAATTGGTAAAGCTGATCCCTGAACAACACTTCACACAGCCGCCGCCGCGTTTCTCTGAAGCGTCGCTTGTGCAGGCTCTCGAAGAAAATGGAATTGGGCGCCCTTCAACTTATGCGCCGACGATTTCGACCATCCAACAACGCGGCTATGTGGAACGCGTGGAGAAACGTTTAATTCCAACGGAAACCGGCATACAAGTCAACGATTTAATGGTGCAATACTTCTCGGATATTGTAGATCTGCAATTTACTGCGCGCATGGAAAAAGACCTGGATATGATCGCCGATGGTCAGGCTGAATGGGCTGAAGTATTGCATGAATTTTATAAACCCTTCTCGCTTGACGTTCAAAAAGCGCAGGCAGAAATGCCGGTCACCAAAAGCGGACCTGAACCGATCGGACGCGACTGCCCCACTTGCGGCAAAGAGCTTGTCATCCGTTACGGTCGTTTCGGAAAATTTATTTCCTGCAGCGGTTTTCCTGAATGCCGCTACACCGAACCGTGGCTTGAAAAAATCGGCGTCGTCTGTCCGAAAGATGGCGGCGAACTTGTAGCGCGCAAGACGCGCAAGGGACGCACCTTCTTCGGCTGTATCAATTATCCGAATTGCGATTTCACTTCGTGGAAGAGGCCGCTCAAAGTACCTTGTCCAAAATGCGGCGGTCTGCTTGTCGTCTCGAACAAACGCGAAGCTCAATGTACGAATTGCCAGGAATCCTTCCTCTTGGAAAATGTCGTTCCTGAAAGCATGGAATAAATAAGCTGGCAAAAGCCGGGTAATAAGAACGCCGTAATTTTTCTGTTATGTGGCATACGCTCATAGGATGTATAATCAGGCTATCTAGAGAAAAAGGAGCGCGGTATGCAGTTTATTGTGGCTTTACTCAAAAAACTTCCCTGGGTTACCATCGCGATATTTTTTGGAGGTTTGCTCCTGGGTCTGCTGTGGGGTTGGGGTATTGCACCTGTGAAATGGACAAATGTTCCACCTTCGCAGTTAGGGACTAACTATCAGGAAGATTACATGCGGATGACGCTTGAATCTTTCCGACTCAACTCGGAGCCAAACTTTGCCGTCCAACGTTGGCAGAGTCTTGGTTCAGCCGCTCCTCAAGTCTACGAGACAGTTAAAGCCGATCCGCGTGGGATTGAACCGTTTGTGTTTAAGGCATACGAAAGTTTGATCAAAAATATCCTGGGCGCAGACGCGCTGACATCCATGCCTGCATCCGCAACGCCTTCAAGCCCAATCGTGAAATACGTATTATATGGCGGCGGACTTGTCTTATTAATTCTGCTCGTTGCGGGCGGACTTTATATGTACCGATTGCTCCGCAAAACCGGCAGCGGCGAACCGACAGCCGTGATGCAAGCTGTGGAACTTAGCAAGAACGCTGAAAAAACCAACTTCGAATCTTTAGGTCTTGAACCGCCCGTCACGCAGATCATGACCACCTATATTTTAGGCGACGATCTATATGATGAATCTTTTAGCATCGACGCGCCCGGCGGGGAATTTATGGGCGAGTACGGCGTAGGCGTTTCTGAAACGATTGGCGTAGGCGACCCGAAAAAGATCACCGCGTTGGAAATCTGGTTATTCGACAAAAACGATATTAAAACCGCCACAAAAGTATTAATGAGCGCGTACGCTTATAACGATCCAGGCATTCGCTCCCGGCTTGAACCGAAAGGCGAACTGGTTATGCTGGAGCCGCAGAAACAGGTAATCCTGGAAACCGAGACGCTTCAACTTTTGGCGACCATCACAGATATTGAATACGGTACAGGCGCGTTGCCTGAGAAGAGTTATTTTGAACGTGTCACTCTTGAATTGGCGATCTGGCCTAAAAGCGCCGCCGCCGCTTAAAAAGCGAACTTCCCGACTTTGAAAATCGGGAAGTTTTTTTATTCCATCATTTACGAAAAATCCAAATTCATAAAATCCCTGGCAAGCGCCACATCGCCTTGATATGTTTGGCGGGCTTCCGCTACAAGATCGCCGCTTGCAAATCTGCCGGTAGGATAGTGGATAAGAATCAACTTCCCCACTTCAGCGCGCGCCGCGATCTCACCGGCGCTGCCAGCGGATGAATGTCCGCGTGAGTCGCCAGCCGCTTCATGGATCAAGATGTCCGCGCCCGCCGCGAGACGCGCGACTTCTTCGCATGGTTCGGTATCACAGGAATATGCCAATACTTTATTTATACGATTAAGCTCCACGCGCAAACCGATGGTGGGAATCAAATGATGGACAGGCGAAGAGTAAATATTGAAATCATCGCACTCCAACACCGGCGTCATTTGTTCGGCAGGAAGCCAATGAAAAACAACGCGGAAGAAGTTCGGCCATTCAGCCCAGGAATAAGACTCCATTAAATCTTTGAGACGGTCAAGTGTGTAATGCAAGCCATAGATGTTAAGCGGTTTACGTCTGCCCATCAGCCACATATCCATGAGAAGAAGCGGAACTCCTGAAACATGGTCGGGGTGAAAATGCGTAAGGATCAAATCAGTCAAATCATTAAAATCCAAGCCGGCTTGTTCCAAGCGCAGGATGGGAGTCGCGACGCAGTCAATTAGCGCCAGACGCTCATCACCCACTATCGCCAGGTGAGTGTTCTCATTATCTTTGGTGGGAATTGCATTTGATGAACCAAGGACAATCACTTTGGACATACGCCTCCTATTTATGAAGGACAGACAGAAGCAACACCGGCGTAATATACGTTTCGACCAATGCCGCGATGGCTAATAACGGAATGACCAAACCGATAAATATTTTCGCCCAATCTGCAAGCAGATCAACGATCACATCGCCCATGGATTTGCCCAACTGAGGCGTGACGAGTACCGCTCCAATGCGAAGCACAGACGCGGCGCTTAGCATGAGCGCGGGAACTTCAAAAATACCATGCGGAAGTAATCCCGCCGATAAGATCAACAGAGGCGAAAGACCTATAATTTGCACAACGCCTAACAAGCCTCCAACAACGCCGATATTAATCAGATAAAAGAGTAGTCCGAGTACGCTAAACGAAACTAATCCCACCAGCAAAATACCAAATACAGCCTGAACATTGTGGGAAAAAATATTGGGCGCATTTAATTGATTCTGCAAATTATTAATATCCAGCGCTTTATCGGTTCTGCTTACAAGTTTGGACATATCCTCTTGTGAATAGTGTTTAATCAATGCGGGGACAGTATTTATTGTCCAATCATACGCGAACCAAACGCCTGCGATAGCCATCATTAGTACTATCGCAACAGGGACAACCAACTGAGACACAGCCTGCCTGAGAACGCGCCGATACCAGTCACGCGCGGAAACGGCTTGTCCTTTGAACGCCGACCAAAACTTCCGCAGGGTCAAACGGACATTGATCGTGTCAATTTCACGCCCAAGCAAATACTCACGATTGAAATGCGCAATACCCAAACGCACAAGCAGGAAAGACATTACCAGAACAGCCAGTACAACCAGCCACAGCACATCATCGGTGCCCCAAAAAAGTATGACTGTTTCACCCTGCATAAGAATCGTAACCGGCACTACGATAAAAGAAGCCAGCAAATTTGACGCTTTCACGGAAGTAGACTGTACAGAGATAACAATCGCGGCGCTTGTCATTAAGATCGCATGCGCCGCCGTAAGACCGAATAATTGCACGATAACCTGCCAACTCGGCATATTCAAGTCTTGATAAGAAACCATGATCAAATAAAAAATGATCGAGAAAAAACTGGCAAATAACGGAGTGGTAATGCCCACCAATAATTTTCCTGCATACAACTGCCAGTCTTCCATCGGCGAGCTAAGTAACGGCTCAATGGTGCCGCGCTCTTTTTCGCCAACAAATGATTCCAGCGCCACAACAAGAGAAACCGTAATCGGAAAAAAGCCAATGATCAATACCGAAAATGGAACCAAGCGGTCTACAATGAGATTGCCGCCATAACGATTGGCAAACGCCACCGCCTGAAACGCAACCGCATTCATCAAAAATGGAAACACAAGCGTCAAGACGATCAACGGAAAAAGAACGCGCCAATCACGGAATTGGTCGCGTAATTCGCGCTTCGCAATCAGCCAAACCGGTTGCATATTATTCCACATTCAAGCCTCCGTGCGCGTCCGCCATCACATTCAGATAGACCTGTTCCAACGTACGCGGAGATTCCTGGAACGCAACCACATTCATATTTTTGGATGTCAACTCGCGCATCAAATGCGGATTAGACTCGTGCGGCGCTTCCACCTGGAATTTGAGGCTGGTAGCCGTATGACCAAGCAGAGTCACCCCTTGAGGCAAACTCAGTCCGCTTCCCTCCCACGGTTGGGATAATACCGCCTCATATTGCGGAGAACCTAAAACATCATGTTTCAACTCATTCAATGTCCCTTGCTTGAGGACGCGCCCGCGATAAATAATAGCGACTTGATCAGCCAATAATTCCGCTTCAACCAGATTGTGTGTGCAAAGAACGATCGCGCGTTTCGATGAACGCAAGCGCGCGATCTCATTGCGAACGAGCCGCGCGGATTCCGGATCCATGGCAGATGTGGGTTCATCCAACAACAAGACCGGAGGCTCATGCATCATAGCGCGCGCCAATGCCAATTTTTGGCGCATGCCCTTTGAGTATTCGCCAATGCGCTGACGCGCGGCGCCTTCCAAACCAAAATATTCCAATAAATATTGAGCGCGCGCTTTACGCGCATTGAAATCAAGATTATATACTTCGCCAAAGAAATCGAGATATTCCTCGGCTGACATACGCATATAGAGACCGTGCTGTTCCGTCAAGACGCCAATTGCCGCGCGTAATTCACGACCATGTGTGGTCACATCATAGCCCGCGACCTTAGCCCAACCGCGCGTCGGTGTGAGTAACGCGGTCAACATGCGGACAGTTGTCGTTTTTCCGGCGCCGTTTTGACCGAGGATCGCAAGGATTTGTCCTTCGCTCACTTTGAGCGTGACGCCATCTACAGCCCAGAAATCATTGAAGCGCTTGCTCAGATCATGAGTCTCTATCATATAATCTCCAGCTTTTTTGTAATTAATCCCAAAGCGCGGCTGTCTCAATATCAAGGGACATTAGATTCCAAATGGTCTTTACGATGGCGCAGATATAAAGCGATCACAGAACACACAGCCACCACAACCATAAAAGTCTGATTGGCGTTGATGCCAGCCACCTCGGAGGCATCCAACCGCAAAAAGTCCAGAAAGAAGCGGATGACGGGATAAACGATCAGGTAAACGAGGAAGACGTCTCCATCCTTTTTTTGTTTTTGATAACGGCGAGTCAACCAAATCAAAAGGAACATATTCGCCAAACTTAGAATCGACTCATACGCAAATAAAGGATGGTAATACTCCACGTTTTCAAAGCCGGTGAGACGATGCGCGGGATCAATATAAAGTTTCCACGGGAGAGATGTGGGCGCGCCGTAAAGTTCCTGATTAAAGAAATTTCCAAAGCGTCCGATTGCCTGACCAAGCGCGAGGCTGGGCGCGGCAATATCCGCCCATTCTGCAAAATTTAATTCATGTTTGCGCGTATAAAAATACATGGCAATCGCGCCGCCAATGACCGCGCCGGGGATTCCCAAACCGCCGTTCCATACAGCAAGCGCATCAAGTGGATGCGAAAGATAGTAGGCAGTTGTAAGTCCCTTTTCAATGGAAGACGGCGGCGGCGTAAAAATATGCCAAAGACGCGCGCCGATAATTCCGCCAACGATAAGATACATAAGCAAGTCCCAAATGATCTCAGGATTATGCCCGCGGCGCTTCGCTTCACGCGCGGCTAACCACGCGCCCATCACTGCGCCGAACATAATGACAATTCCATAAAAGTGAATATGGAATATACCGATCTTAAAGCCGTCAATCATAATGATTTCTCCAACAAATTCTTTTTCATACGCTCATGCGCCTGTGCGCGGACATACCAAATGCGCTGCAAGGCTGTAAAGTTCGCCAGTATCGCGATCAGCGCCACGCCAATAAACGGTTGATTAAATAATAGAGATGGCGCAAGCACAAGATAACGTTCGACGCGCGTGAGGATTCCAATTTTGGCTGTGTAACCAAGTCCTTCGGCGCGCGCTTTTACGTACGAGACCAGCACTGAACCTGCCGCGGCGGCGAAGGACAATATGCATCCAATATGGTCGTTGACGGTAAGGAAATAATAGAGCAATCCGCCAAGGATGATCAATTCAGAATAACGGTCGCTGACCGAGTCGACAAATGCGCCAAAATCACTGGCTTCGCCGCGCAGGCGCGCCATCGTGCCATCCAACGCGTCAATAGGAACCATGATCAAAACAAGTAGCCCGCCCGACAGCATATCGCCGCGCGCCAAAAAATATGCTCCAAGCGTTGTGCCGGCAAGACCAAGCAATGTCATTGTGTTGGGCGTCAGACCGATACGATTTAGAAATCCGCCAACAGGATCCAGAAACCATTTGAACATCACGCGCAAACGATCGGTGAGGGTAGGCTTAGGCGCTATTAGTTGATTCAACATTACATCCTTTCATGCGCAAGATTGCATAATCATAATATAAACTGCTTGTAGCTCACATTACATTTCGAAAAGTCACTATCATTCCCCCGCATCTGTTTCTTCATCAGTTTCGCTGGCAAGCACGTCACGTTCCTTGCCGCCGCCTTGAGATGGTCCAACTATTCCCATTTCCTCCAGTTGATCCAATAGACGCGCAGCGCGCGGATACCCGATCCGCAGTCGGCGCTGTAAGAGAGACGCGGAGGCGCGCTGACTGCTTCGCACCATTGAAATGGCTTGCTCGATCAAGCCGTCATCCTGTCCTTCATCCGGCTCAGCTAGTAATTTTTCCCAGGGCGGCACATCCTCTACTTCCACATCACTGACCTTCTGCCAATGCGAGATGATGCGTTCAATTTCCATATCGGTTATCAACACGCCTTGTGCGCGCACCGGATTTCCAATTTCCGGATTCAAAAATAACATATCGCCGCGACCAAGCAAATTTTCCGCGCCGGTGTAATCCAGGATGACGCGGCTATCCACGCCGGATGCAACAGCGAAAGCCAGACGCGCCGGGAAATTTGCTTTGATGAGACCGGTTACCACATCTGTGCTGGGACGTTGGGTTGCCACCACCAAATGAATCCCCGTAGCGCGCGCCATTTGAGCGAGACGCACAAGGTTATGTTCGGTTTGATCTGGCGCGGACATCATCAAGTCGGCTAATTCGTCAATCAAGACCACGATGCGCGGCAACGTGCCGCCGGGTTCTTTGCGGGATTGTTTTTTATTATACGCGTCAAGGTCGCGGGCGTGAGCGGATTCAAGCAAACGGTAACGATGTTCCATTTCCACAACCACCCAACGCAAAACGCCCATGATGCGGTCCAGATTCGTTTCCACTTTTCCATATAAATGCGGCAGTCCATTAAAGCGGATCAATTCCACCATTTTAGAATCGATCATGACCATGCGTAAATCTTCGGGAGTGTTGTTCATAGCAAGACAAGCCGCCAGCGCAGTGATGCACACAGATTTACCGGAACCGGTGGAACCCGCGATCAATAAATGCGGCATACGCGACAAATCCGCGATGACTGGGTGACCTGAAACGTCACGCCCAAGCGCGATGGAAAGCGGCGCTCCCATTTTATAGAATCCTTCGGATTCCAACAAAGGCTTTAGGCGGACTACGGATGAATGTGTATTTGGGACTTCAACGCCGACATAAGGTTTTCCCGGCACTGGCGCTTCAATCCGCAAGCGTTGAGCGGATAACGCAAGCGCCAAATCTTTTTCCAGCGAAGCAATTTGCGCCACGCGCACTTTCATTTGCTGGGCGTCTTCCTCGTCTGAACCAGGCTTTTTGAGAAAGCCCGGTTGAATGGCAAATTGCGTGACCGCCGGTCCTACGCGATATCCAATGACAGTAGCTGGGATGCCAAACTCAGAGAGCGTTTTCATAATCAAACCAGCCGTCTGGTTGATCGTGCGTTCGTCCATAGTAGTAGTCTGTTCGGCAAGCAAAATATTTAACGGAGGCAGGTCTTCGTTACGCGGCTGCAGCTTAAATAACTTTTGGCTTTTCTTATCTTTGTCGGATGCGCGCAAAGAAGTGCGGAATTCAGGCGGAAGCGGTTCGGTCTTTTTACGCGGCGCAGATTTCGGTTTCTCTACTTTCACTACTTCAACAGGTTGTTGCGAATGTGATACTTCGCCAGCCACGCGCAAAAGATAATTTTCAAGCCATGTCCAACCGCCGAATCCGCTCATTAACGAAAGACACCAAAGGATAAATAAAATGAGTGTGCCGACAATGGAACCAGCCGGCATCCACGCGAGAGTCGCGAGTCCCCAACCGATCTGTCCGCCATCCTTGCCGGCTTCGGCTCGGATGATGGAATTACCTCCGATAACGGCGAGCAGGCTCAAGGTCAGGAAAGAGGCGAGTTCGAGCGCGATGAGTCGACTCCAACCGAATGGATTATCCTTACGGCGCAAGAGGATGAATCCGCCATATCCAATTCCAAAAATTACGAGATAACTTCCCCAACCGAACCAGACCTTAAGTAGGTTTGCCCAGGGAGAAAGCAAAAAGCCTTGCGTCGCGTCCCATAATGCCAGCGCGGACATAAGCGCCAGCGCCAAAAGTAATATGCCAATTGTGTCGCGTAAAAAACGCCCGAAGTGTAAATTGAAGCGCGCAAAACGATCAAGCCAATCGTTTTGCGGCGGCTGTACTTGTTGGTATTGCTTGCGTTTGGCGCGAGGTTGGGGCATATTTAGATTCGTATACTCAAGCCCATGCGTTGATGGTCGGCATCCACATGCAGAACGCGCACATCAATTCGCTGACCTTCGGTAAGAAAATCTTTTACCAGTTGATTTGCATCCAGCGGAATTTCGGAGGCGTGAATAAGCCCTTCAATTCCCGTATCAAGACGAGCGAACGCGCCGAAAGAAACCACGCTTGTTACCGTAGCCGGCAGGACATCACCGACAGGAAAATCTATTTTGGCGTTTTCCCAGGGATTTGAATACATACGCTTAAGGCTTAACGCTACGCGGCAGCGTTCGGGAGCAAGGTCTAATACTTGCACTTCAAGTTCTTCGCCCAATTTTACAATTTGACTTGGATGAGTGACACGCCCCCACGAAAGTTCAGAGATATGGATCAAGCCTTCGACGCCGCCGAGATCAATGAACACGCCAAAATCCGTTATGTTGGTAACGCGTCCTTTCACATGCTGGCGCTGGCGCATGGATTGAAATAATTCTGCGCGCTTGCCCGGCTCAGATTGCGCGGCGCGTTCTGAAAACACCACGCGCCCATCTTCAGGGGCACATTCAATCACTTTGACATTTAACATGCGCCCCTTATAAACCGCCAATGCCTGCTCACGATCTGCATCGGTACTTCCAGCCAAATCAACAAGATGCGAAAAAGGCACAAATCCATATAGACCTTTGCCTTCGACGAGCAAACCGCCGCGATTATGACCGGTCACTTCGAGAGTGACGATTTGATCGCGCGTGTAAAGGTCTTTGACTTGAATCCAATCTGCGGGTGGTTTGGCGGATACAACCGCCTCATACTGGACCTCAGGCTTGCTCGCGGCGCGAACAGGCGTCACCGGCGTCTGATTCCGATTTTCCTCCGCCAATACCGACGCCCACCAACCGTCGTCTATTGCAGGCATTGGCATCGGGCTTGATGATATTTTATTTTGGCTTTCCATTTTTTACCTCCTTTCATGATTCACTTTTCGATTCGGCTTCCATTTTTAGAATCGCGTGCGCGACAGCTTCCATTGCCACGCGTTGCTTTCTATATAAATCCGCTTCAGACATAGCCAAACGTCCCGCGACTTCGCGTACTTTGCGCCCTTCGATGAATTTCATTTCAAGGATGTTATACAGCATCCATTCCGTGGTGAACCTGCGCTCACCTTCCGGTTTTACCTGATCCACCGAACGGCGCAGTAAAGCGCGCAATGCGTTGGCGGCGTTGCCATCTGATTCTGCCACCAGGTCTTGTACCACCTGCAACTTCATCAATGGACTGCTTGTCAACTTTGGACCGCCCCAATAATGCGTCAACGCGTCTTTTACCCAATTGACAAGGTCTTCTTCAAGCGGCAAAGATTCAGTTAATAGACTCACGCGGCTGTCATAGTGTCCGGCGGCTCGCAAGCGCTGGATCATTTCAACTTGAGGCTGTAAGTTTTCCAGCGAACGAAATATGCTTTGTTGTAACTTTCTATCTTCCAAAGCAAGCGCGGCGCGTTCAGCCAAAAGCCAAATTGCTTCATGTTGATCTTTTTCCATGGAATGATCGGTTGTTTGGCAGGCTACTCCGAGGAGTCCAAGCAATGGCAGCGCTTCATCCCGATCCATGTCAAAACGTTGATGCTGGCGCAAAGGTAATACCAAAAAATTGCCCCACAAAAATTCGCGGCGGTCATCGCCATTGACTTTATCCAACACCTCGGTCAGACTATTCTGGTCAAGCATGTTGCGATTTCCCGCCATGACGATCAAAGACAGGTTCTCTGAATCCAAAGCGGCAATAAAAGCGGACGGCGATTGCATGTGGTCTCGGACTGCCGCGAGGACAGCTTCAAGAAATTGCTGTAAGTCTCCTTGTGTTAAAAATCGTTCTTCAACATTTTGGAGCAGACGCAATTCATTTCGATCGCGTCCAAAAAATAACCAGCGTTCCCAAATCGGCGCGGCCAACGTGATGAGATGCTCCAACGAAAGCACGCTGGCTACCATCGTGAACGGCACAAATGCAGAATACGGATTTCCAAGCAAACTGCCGCCGCGCCGCACAATCGTCATTAATCCCAATGTGATGGAAGCGGTTACCGGTCCGCGCATAAGCCATTTCATCAGCCTGCTTTTTACCACGCGGTCGGGCCATGAAACGCCGAAGAACGCCACCGAATACGCCATGACAATAACCAACGCGCCCACCGCAAAATTGATCAGCGTGACCGCGCTCCAGAACGCGAGCGGATACCGTTCAGCCAAAGACGAGCCATACAACAAAAATGGATAAGAACCTAAAGCTGGGGCAGTCGCGCCCGCCATCAAATACAACATGCGGCGGCGCCCGGAACGCGTCAACATTAAGCGAAAGGCGCGCGAAAAATTCACTGCCGCCCAAATCATTGAAACGACATAAAACAGGTTAAAGATTTCGGTCCAGGTTGTGCGTTCAAGATGCGCGACAGGTTTTCCATCCGCGATAAACGGTCCAAGCAAATAACCAGTCGCGAGCAAAATCAGGAATATGGTTGAGACGGCATACATCCCGTGCACAGCGATGCGCCTGCGTCCACGCGAAGGTCGTCCGGCTGTCACCAGCAACGCATCCGATAAATGCAAATAGGCGGCGGGCAGAAAAATAATTCCAAACCATTGCAGGCGAAGAAGCAGATCAACCCACCCATTTGAAAGCGATTTATCCTGCAATGCATCGGTAGTGAACACCACTACAACGCATAACAGGATAATAGCAAAAGAACGCGCTACGCGGTCGCGCAAGTTAAACGAAAGAGCATATAGAAACAGCGAAAAAGCCGTAATCGCAATGCCCGCCGATAATATTTGGTTGAGTGTCTGGAACCCCGCCAGCACATTATCCATCCAACCGTTAATCATGAACCCTTCCAATAAAAAGTTACTTTAGAATTCTTGCAAAAAATAAAGCCACATCCTGTGTCATGTAATAATGGTCATTATAACCGCAGAATTCGTATCCATGTTTTTGGGCAAGACGAATGGCTGGATAATTCTTCGACTGCATTTCCAGCATGAGACGTTTCGCGCCTCGCCCGAACGCCCAATCCTGCGCGGCGGTTAAGAGAGCTGTCCCTACCCCGCGGCGGCGCATATCTGACGACACCACCATATCCGTTACCCAGGCGACATAAGCGGCTTTGCGTTCAAGAATCGCAATATACCCGACCGGGTCTGAATCGTTCACAGCCGTAAACATCATGGACTTGCGCGTCCATTCATCTGCCAGCATATATTTATCGTGCGGATAGGTCAATTGCGTGGCGCGCGGCAGATGCACTTCGCGAAACGCAACCGCGATCTGATCGTTCTCGCGGCGTAATTCCAACTGCCAAACGTATTCGCTGGTTGTGGAATGATCCATGCCCATCAAACGAGGCAGGTCAGATGCAATTGTGGGTCGAAGTTGAATAGCAGGCATGGTTAATTTCCAGGCATGACCCGTACAGGGATAACGCAAGCCGGCATGGGTTGTCCCTGATTATCAGCCGCGACAACGCGTAATTGGTAATCGCCAGGCGTCAGCGCGGACGTATCCCAGGTTCCTATTTTCCCGTTTATGATAACTTCGCGTCCGGCTGAAATGGTCGCCCAGGTATCGCTTCCCTGGGGAGCGACTTCATATTTATAGAAACCAAAATTTGGAATATTAACTGTGCCGGTCAATTCGATCGCGCCGGTCACTTCAGCGCCGGGCTTTGGCGAGGTGATGATCAATTGATCTGGCACACAACCGGAAGTATTCGGGTTCGCCGCAACAGGAGTCGCGGCGGCAAACTGAGTCATCATCCCCGCTGAAAGTGTGCCGGTCGGCGTGGCGAACAGATTAAGTGTAGGCGTTGGGATAAAGAAGTCAGCCGGTAAGCCGGGAATGACAAAACTGGCAAGAAAAAATTCGGCGCAAAACAGAAGAACAATCAACGCAGAAATGGCAATCGCTTGACTCAAGCGGCGCATGGAAAACTCACGTTCAAGCTGATAGACAGCCGTTTGCCATTCACGCCACGAATTCCACAACCAACGGAATGTGAACAGTCCTCCAATAGCAAGGATGATATAAATCAGCCCCTCGTAAGAGGCAAGGAACTTATAGACTTCTGCCATTTATGATTGACGGTAGAAAGAGATTTCTTTAAAGCGCGCGTAAAACGCCGCGAATAATTTTTTCGATCTTTGGAGTAATAATCGTCCCGGCTTCCATCACTTCTTCGTGCGTGGTAATGGTCGAGCCATCTAAATTAGCTTTGTTGCTAATGCCTGAAAAACCAAGCACGCGCATACCGCCGTGCCGCGCCACGATCACTTCCGGCACGGTGGACATGCCTACCGCGTCCGCGCCAGCCATACGCAGGAATCGCAAATCGGCAGGCGATTCAAAGGATGGTCCGCTTAAACCGACATACACGCCTTCGCGTAAGGTGATGTTATTTTCTTTCGCGACTTTTCGAGCTGTATCGCTCAACAAACGATCATAAGCTTGGCTCATGTCTGGAAAGCGCGAACCAACTTCATCCAGGTTCGGTCCTATCAACGGGTTGATTCCAGACATGCCCATCAAGTTAAGATTATCGGTGATCAACATCACGTCGCCCGGTTCAAAATCAGGATGAACGCCGCCTGCGGCATTGGTAACGATCAAAATATCAATACCGAGTCTTTGCATGACGCGCACCGGTAAAGTGACCTGAGCCATGCTGTAGCCTTCGTAAAAATGAACCCGCCCTTGCATAACAAAAACGACCTGCCCTTCCAGTTCTCCAATCACCACTTGACCGATATGACCATGAACCGTCGAAACAGGGAAATTCGCCAGAGTGCTAAAAGGGAGACGATTGGCATTTTGTACAGAATCAGCAAAATCGTTCAATCCTGAGCCGAGAATAATCGCAACGCGCGGACGGTGTAAAGTCCGCGCTAGAATTGCATTTACGGTTTCGTCAATTTGTTCGAGATGGAAAAAAGTCTGCATAAGAGTAATCCATTTCTTTAGCGGTTTCAATAAATATGGGCGTTGCGTCAATTACAGCCCCAAAAAGATTATATCAGAAATCATAATGGCGATTTCTTTTTTTTGAGGTAGATAAAAATCCTTTCTTGTGCTATCCTTTCACGAGATGACACAACGTTCTTCCTCCATACTAAACGCTTTTACAGCGGTATTATTGGGATTAATAAGCCTTTCTTTTTTACTCATTTCATCGCGCCTGCAAGCGTTACTGGCAAATATACCATTGCCCTTTATATACGCCATGGGAAGCTTGTTTTACATGGGCGCGCTGGCGTGCGCCATGACTATTGTAATACCCACTCCCCACCGACAATTGCAGATTGTCGGGATTATTAGCATTTCAATGTTGAGCGCGTTGTTCACGCTCTATCTGCGGGCAGGCTTTATCGTGGAGTCTGCTTTACTGTTTCAAGCCATTATTACGAATACCGCGTTCCTCATTTGGAAACATTACAAGCCGCCTGGGCAATATGGAAGTTTGAGAATTCTCGTCATTGCGATCAACATATTTAGCGCCATCTTGCTTTCTTTTCGAAATATTCCGCAGAACCCCGCCTACGAATTACTCGGCGATATGCGGGGTATCTTGATCGGCATGTTCTTAATCACAGCGTTGCTTTCAGCGTTATCGTTCCTTGATAAATTAAAGTTTATCGCCCGCTTTCTGCGTCCCATACCCGCGCTCCCCTGGCTGGTATGGTGCTATATTTTCTTTCGCACACTCAGCGCGCCCAACTTAATTCCAGCCATTGCGCTGGCAGGCATGATCTTGTTTGGAGATGTATTACCCTGGCGGCGGCTTGTTCTTCCTCCAGACGATGTTATCGGGCGGCGCGCAATTCTGGTGGGAAGCCTGGCACATGCAATTACCTTGGGTTTTATTACCGGCTTGTTATTTATTCTGGATAAATTGTTCGCGGCGAATCGAATAAATACGGAAATGATTCCCATCCATGAATTCGCTTTTTATCTGATCATTGCAAATTCCGGAGCGCTCTTTTATGGACTCCTCGGCACGATTTTGACCATTAACGGTTTAACCGAACTCGCATTATCGAATAGCGGAGAAAACGCATCCAGCCCGGACGTGGAACTGGTCTCATGGAACAAGCATATTGCGCGCTATCTCAAGCCTTTTTCTTTACCGCCTGGGAATTTATATAATCGTCTTGACCTTCAAGCAGACCAGATCAACTTTCTCTCACAAAAACTCGCCCTGGAAAAGAAACGCAACTCGCAATTGATCCTGCTCTCGGAACTTAGCCAGCAACTCGAAACCCAATTAGATCAACCTGTCGCGGCACAATTGGCAATCAACACGCTGGAACGAGCCATGGAATGTAATCTGGCATGTCTGTATATTCATGAACCGGAACGACGCGAATTCGCGGCTCTGGCATTTGCCGGACACAATACAAATCTTATCCCGCCGAGCTACCGGCAAAGCATTACACGCGGCATCATTGGCAGGGCGACGCGTCAACGTAAAACTCAAATCGTTAACGACACCCGATACGACTCTGATTATTTTCCTCTTGAAAACGATAAAAGTCTTTCCACAATCGTTGTTCCAATTATCTCTAATGGACGCATCCACGGTATGATCGAATTAAGTAACGAGGAAGCAAATGCATTTAGCAGTATAGATGTGACTTTGGCAGAAACAGTCGCGGCTGAATTAGCGCGCAGTTGGGAACGCTCCAGTTATTATGAACGTCTGACCAATTTGATTGAAACGGGCGTTTCGCTTTCCAACATAACAGATCCACAATCGGCGGCGCAGGAAATTTCCGCAAATACGCGCAATATCCTGCAGGCAAGATTTGTGTATGTAAAAATACATCCAGCTGAGGACGATTCCTACGCGCACAATGCATCCTCGGGATATGCTCCTCGACTGATGCAATCATTGGACCGGGATGAATGGACGCAAAATACATTCCTAAAAACCGCAATCAATGCCCTGCAGCCTTTTCGCGTCCGAGATACGCGCAAGTATGCCGCTACATCCAGTTTAGATATTGACCATGCCAACTTACGCAGTTTATTGGTGATCCCGATCCGCTTACACCGACTGAGCATTGGAACTATTCTGGCATTTGGGAAAGAAGCTGAAATCTCCTTTACTGAAAACGATGAATCGCTTGCCAGCTTGTTATCCATTCAAGCGGCAGGAGCCTTTGAAAGCGCCTGGTTACAACAGGAACTACGGAACTCTTTAACTGCCACATCGCTTTTGTATCAGCTCAGCGCCCACATCATTCAAACCGAAGAACTGCAAGACGCGGCGGCTTCCATAGCGCAGACATCCTATAAGTTAATAAAAGGCTCGGTGACAGGTATCGTGCTTTTTACTTTAGACGGTAAGATCGAGACGGAAGTGGTAGTTGATGAAACTGGCGCGCACAGCGGAACAAATCATCCGATGGAATTAATTAATCAGGTCTTGAAGACCGGTGAAGTAATCTACAAATCGGACGATCAACTTCGCACACAAATATGCCTGCCCATTCAAACTCCCTTGCGTAAATATGGCGTCTTGTGGATGCACATTCCTGAAAATCGAAAAACCAACCCAACCAACCCGGCAGATTTACAGACTCTTGCAAATCAAGCCGCGCTGGCTTTGGAACGTTCCAGACTGTTGGTGGAATGGCGGCGTCAGGCAGAGCAGCTCAAGATCGCTTTAAGCGAACTTGAACTGGCTTATGACCGGACTCTGGCGGGACTCATGTCGTCTTTGGACGCCCGCGATAGTGAAACAGAAGGACACAGTCTGCGTGTCAGTCAGGTCGCAGTCAAATTGGGCAAAGAAATCGGTCTTTCAACCAGTCAAATAAAAGCGCTTGAACGCGGCTCGCTTTTACATGATATAGGCAAGATCGGCATCAGTGATAATATCCTGCACAAATCCGGGACTCTTACAGAGGAAGAATGGGAAGCCATGCGGTTACATCCTGACATCGGCGCGCGCATCGTGGAAGGCATCCCCTTTTTACAGGAAACCATCCCTGTCATTCGCTGTCATCAAGAACGCTGGGATGGAAGCGGTTATCCGCTTGGCTTGTCAGGCAAAGACATTCCATTATTGGCGCGCATATTTTCGACAGTTGATATTTTTGACGCGCTGACCAGCGCTCGTCCATACCGAACAAAGGTCACTACCGAGAGGGCGCTCGAATATCTGCGCGAACAAGCCGGCATCCTGCTTGATCCGGAAATCGTGGAAATATTTATTCGTCTGGTTGATGATGGAATTTTTGATAACTCAGCTTAGTTACCATGCTATAATTCAGTCAATAATTCCTGGCACAAGAAAGCAATCATTATGCCAACCATACTGCGCGTCGGGCGTTATCGTTTTTCCTTTTTTAGCAATGAGAACAGTAGACCTTTCTGTTGCGAGTCTGCTGGCGGGCGGAGATATACAATCGGCTTAATATGAATTGAATTCTGAACGGACCTTTCGGTATGTCAGCCCAACTAGGTGATAAGCCAAACTGTTTGGCTTATCACCTAGTTGGGCTGTTCCTTTGAATTGAATAATCCTTGCTATTTTATAAGAACGGGTGTTAAATAAGGTATTCGACCTGTACCCCAAAGTACAAAGGTGGTTTATATGCTCAAAAGACTACGGTACTTATTATTTGGCTCGCCCGATAGAATTATTACTACAATATCATTGGTTATTGGAATAGTTGGTTTAATTTTATCTGCATTAGCCTATAAATATCCAATACCATCTCCCTTGTATATCGTTGTCCGCGACACGACAATAGTGTTAACTTTTATTCTCATAATAGTTGTGTTTTCGCTCAAATATTTTAAAAAAGACAGCATGGTTGAAGATTTTCGTGAATTGTTTAACCAACAATGGGCATCTCACCATCACATGATACATAATTTCCGAGATCATTATTTTTGGGACATCCGCAATGAACTCGCAGTTAATCCAAATATGAGTTCGGCTCAATTTGACGCAATGAAGAAAAATAATTTCGAGAACGTATGCCGTACAATTTTGTCAGATACAAGGGATATTTTTCTAAAATACTATAATTCCAGAGGTTTCCGAATAGGAGATGACTTAGCAGTAACAGTAAAACTAGTAATTCCAGCAGATGACGCTCAAAATATTCTCAACACCCTCAAAGGGGACAAGGCTGATACATTAAACAAAACAGTGGATTATATTGTTACTGGTTATAGAGACCCCCATACATGGGGAGCAAAGCCAGAGCGAACCGAAATTATGAGAATTATTTATCAAATCAATGAAGAAAATACTACTTTTGATGAAATAGTAAATAAAGGTAAGAATTTTTTCCTTTCCAATAACCTTCAAAAGGAACATCAAAAAGGACAGTACAAGAATCAAAATTCAAACTGGCAATATAGTTACAATTCTGTTCTTGCAGTTCCGATTCGATATAGGCGACAAGGCGACCATCGTGCTACACTTGTCTACGGAATAATTTCAATAGACTCATTAAATCCTAAATCTTACGAACTTTTTGATGAAAAAAACACATTTCACTTGTTAGCCGCTTCAGCCGATTTACTCACACTTATGTTTGGGCATTTTGACATGCTTCAACTTTCATTAGGAGCAACAAAGTTATGACAACAGGTAGATTAATCTCCCAAGACGAAAAACTACGTAGAGCAATTTCAAGGGTTCTTACAGATGTTATTATAGGTCAAAATGCGAGCGAAACTGACATTGCATCTGGTTTGTATAAGCCAGTAAGTAAGACCGCCAGTTTAATTAATCTTGAAAAACTATTTACAACTCAACAAGAAGCGGCGGTCGTTACTATTCAAGTAAATAAGCCACCAATCATAAAAAGATAGGCATACTTTTAAAGCCGCTATTTTCTGAACGAGCCTTGCAAAAACCCAAAACTGTCCAACAAAGCACGCAGTGGACCTTTCGACACGGTGAGCGAAAGACGAACCGTCAGGGCAGGCTACTGGGGACTGCCGCTTCGCAGTCAAGCATTTCGCGTACGCGTGGCTTCGAGTTTTCTCTGCTCCCAAGCAGAGTCCACGCCCGCCCCAGTGCCACTAACGCAGCCGTTAGCCTGCTAATCCATAATAGGTGAGAGTACATAAATGCCCGTAAGTCTGCCGGACCTTCCAAAGGGAAAAGAGTTTGAAGAATTTATCTCCGCTTATTTTCAATCAAGCGGTCTTTATGTTGAGCGGAATATTATTGACAAAGGCGTGGAAGAAGTTCTTGAATTGGACATCATTACAACAGATTACAACAAAACTCCGCCTCTTATAAAACTTCACGAAATCAAATCAGGTGGGTGGGGTTTCCCTGATATTTTCAAACTTCGTGGCTGGATAGATTACCTCAATATTCCTAGCGCCCTTTTAGTCGTCAACATCAGCAAAAGCAATATTGAATTTGCAAAAGAAAAAGCCAAGCAATTATCAGTTGACTTAGCCGTTGTAGAAAATCTAGAAAATACGGCTTCTGCGCTTTATGATTTTTACCCAAGTGAAGAAATCAACAATGCGGATGTAGCAATATGGCGATTTTCATATTGGGTGGAAAGAAACCTTCTTCATTATTTGAATCAGAAAAAGAAGGCTCACAAAGATAAAAAATCTTACGTTGCACTCGAAAAGTATTATCACGAAATAAGTAGTGGCATATTCTTTACAGAGAACATAGTAACTCGAGTAGAGAAACTTTACGATTCTTATCGTGAACACCCACGCATCTCAGCAAAATGCGCTAGTGAATTGAATGGTGGAAGTTTTGATGACGACCCTGTCACCTTACCTAACAAGATATTTTCAGAGACATACTACAACTGCAAGATTAACGATATACAAATATCAACTTTTATAGAACATCGTGCAAGGCTTGCGTTATTAAAGAGCGCAGTAGATTTTAAGTTGTACGAAATTGCTGGTATAAAAAGCAAGACGGAGAGTTATTTTGAATTGCTTGGGACAAAAATTTCAAACCTTAATTTTTTGCCTCACACATTTGTAACAGGGCTTAACCAAATATCAACTCACAAATACTTCCATCGGTATCCTGTTTTTTGGCAATGGTTTCTCTATTACTTTGGCGGTTTCATTCTCAAAGATTATGAAGAACAAGAATATAAACTTTTATCTGAAAAAACTGGCGTTCCAGTTGATGAAATACCTAATGCGTTTAGTGCTTATCAAATATTATTCCCAGTAGAATCAGGCTGGCTTATGGATTTACCAAATTCAAACATAAGTTGCCTAAGAATGTACTCGGTTCCTTTTATGGGAATCGGTGCTAATGTCAGGCGTATCAAATATACAGAGACAGGCAAGTTTGATGAATTAAAAGTTACGGGCTGGCACACTCAGAATGACCTGATAAAATGGAACAATCTAATCATTGAACTACTCAGCCAATAAACGCCGCCCAACAAAGCGTGCACTGGTCACATTCGCTTCGCTCAGTGCAGGCTACTGGAGACTGCCGCTCCGCGAACGCAAACCGTTAGCCCGTCCATCCAAAATGATGACAACCTGTGAATTATGGTAAATGGAGAAATGCAAATGAAAAAGCCTTACACATCTGTTGCTTCCTTGTTAGGCATGTTCTTTATTCTCAGTGTTGCCATCGGGCTTGATAATTGGATTTACAATCTCCGCCAAATTTCCCAAAAAGAATTCAGCGGGGCATTGTCTTGGCTTGTGCCGGCAAATATAGCCGTTTTGTTACTTGCTGGATTATTGTTGGGTTGGCTCTGGTTCGTTTATAACAAAGACCAAAGTAATCGGGTGATTGCAATCATTTATATTTTGATTGGTTTGGGGTTGCTGTTTTATAATGTTGTGGCAATTGCACTTGCACCCATTCTGCCACTGCCAATGCAATTGATGAGATTTCCTATTTCTCTTTCTGCTTTCGTAAGCGCAGTCGTTGCCATTGTTGGTTTGCAAAAATTATTCAATGGAAAAACTGCATCGTAAAATAATCACAACGAATCTGTTTTCATCATCGGACTCGCCATTTCTCATGAATTCACAATGAGTATCTTGTCAAAAAACATCGGAAGTCTTTTGAGACTTCCGATGTTTTTTAACTCAAAACTTTGGCAAAGGCTTTTATGGCTGTATCCACCGCTTTGTCATCCACCCAATAATGCGTCACCAAACGGAAGTAACTGGGATTATCAATATCCACCAGGACGTCCAATTTTTTCATTTCATCGCAGATTTGTTTTCCATTTAAAGAAATGGAATCATCCAAACCCACATAAATCATATTGGTATGCGGGGAATCAGAATCCACAAGCACGCCCTTAATCTTTCGCAATCCATCGGCAAGTTTGCGGGCGCGGGCATGATCGTCCTTCAAACGATCAACCATTTTCTCCAGCGAAATAATCCCAGCCGCCGCCACAATGCCGACCTGCCTCATTCCGCCGCCCAGCATTTTTCGCAGGTGACGCGCACGCGTGATAAATTTCCGCGTCCCCACCAACATGGAGCCAATCGGCGAGACCAAGCCTTTGCTCAAACAGAACATCACCGAATCCGCTGGAGCCGTCAATTCCTTGACCGAAACATTTTGCGCGACCGCGGCATTAAAGATACGCGCGCCATCAATGTGCAAAAGCAAATTGTTGCGGTGAGCCAGTTCGCCAACCTGACGCGTATACGCCGCGCTTAACGGAATCCCACCGCAGATGTTTTGGGTATTCTCCAAGCAGATGAGACGCGTGATGGTGTGATGCACGTCCTCGGTGCGGATGGAAGCGAGAATGTCATCCAACGCGAGAGAGCCGTCAGCTTGATTCGGAATCGGGCATGGATGAATCCCTCCAAGCGCCGACATTCCACCCGCTTCATTCAAATAGACGTGAGCTTGGTTGCCCAAAATGACTTCATCCCCGCGTTGACAGTGAACAAGCAGCGCCAGCAAGTTGCCCATCGTTCCCGAAGAAACGAACAACGCGGCTTCCTTGCCAAGCATATCCGCTGCCAATTCCTGTAAACGATTTACAGTGGGATCGTCGCCATAGACATCATCGCCCACTTCAGCAGTTGCCATAGCTTCGCGCATTTCAGGCGTGGGCTTGGTGACGGTATCAGAACGAAGGTCTATGAATTCCATAAGAAACTCCTGTGAGAAGATGGAAGTGAGAAGTTACGAGAAATGAGAAATGAGTCACAAGTTATCCGAGATAATGTATTCAACACGAACTTCACGAACTGCTACATTCGCCCCAGGTTCTTTTTCACCGATTTTTTTCTCCTTCAACCAATCAATGTAACCGTTCAGCATTTTACGTATTTCATCGGCTTGAGCGCGCAAGTCTTCATATAAATCTTTTGGACAATAATCAAGATCGAACGCTGCGCGAAGATGATTTACAGTTTCATCCAGCGAACCACGCGCGTTGTAACAAAATCGGACATTATCGCCATAATAATAACGACCATGACCTTCTGCAATATTGGCAGGCACACTTTTGGATGAACTACGTATTTGAGAGATAAGATCGAACCTTTCATCTTTTGGGAATAATGGCGTTAACTTTTTATGAATATCAATCATCAATGCGTGAGCCTTTTGCCACACCTTCAATCCCTCAAAACCTTTTTCATTCATCTAAACCTCTTTGGTTTTTAAAGCAAATTTCATTTATTACTCATTTCTTGTTTCTCGTCGCTCGTTACTCATTTCTCATCACTTATTACTCATCACTCATTCTTCATTTCTAATTTTATCCAACACAGACTCCAACTCTTCTGGCAATCCAGCTTCAAACAAGCGCGGCTCTTTTTCCCCAGGCAATATAATTTTTAATCGCAAGGCATGAAGGAAATGCCTGCCAAGCATAATGCTTGGTTTCTTTTTTCCATATACTTCATCGCCCACAATTGGACATCCCAACAATTCACAATGCAAGCGGATCTGATGAGTGCGCCCGGTGTGCGGATAAAATTCAAGCAGTGTGTGATGTCGAAAAGATTCAACGGTCTTATATTCACTGACCGCTTCGCGGCCCTTGCCGACTCGCAAAATTGACATCTTCTTGCGATGACTCGGGTCGCGCCCGATGGGAGCTTCCACACGACCAAAAGGAGTCGGCGGTTTTCCATCTACAAGCGCGAGATAGGTCTTCTCCACTTTTCTCTCGCGGAATTGATCCTGCAACCAGCGATGCGCCTTATCATTTTTTGCCAGCACGATCAAACCGGATGTATCTTTATCCAACCGATGAACAAGTCCCGGGCGTTCTTCACCGCCGATACCTTCGATATCAGGTTCATATCCCAACACAGCATTGACCAACGTACCGGATGAATGTCCCGCGGCAGGATGAACCACCATTCCAGCAGGTTTATTGACCACGATCAAATCTTCGTTTTCAAAAATAATATCCAGCGGAATATCTTCACCGACAAGATTGGATGGCACGGTGGGCGGAATGTGTACTTCGATCTCACTCCCCGCCTCTATTGCCTGCCCGGATTTTCTGGCGGGTTTGCCATTCACAAGCACAAAGCCATCTTCGATCAATCCCTGCAAGCGCGCCCGCGAAAAATCAGGTAAACAGGTCACGAGAAATTTATCAACCCGGCTGGCTTGTTCTCCCTGATAAGAAAAAATCTCAACTCGATCGCTCATGCTTATTGACTACTTTCTACGTTCGTCTCAGTCTCTTCAATCATATTATTTTTCTTTTTATCGTTTATTTCTTTGATCCAAACGCCCAGCAATAAAACAACCACGCCAATCGAAATCGAAGCGTCTGCAACATTGAAAACCGGAAACGTACCGACCGAAACAAAATCAGTCACCTTGCCGATAAGCAAACGGTCAATCAGGTTGCCTGTCGCGCCGCCCAACTGCATACCCATTGCCAATCTCAAAGACCAGTCGCTGACGTCCACTTGCGGGTAATAAAACAGAATCGCCGCGATCACAATAAATGCCAATATGGTGAAAACCATGTTGCCATTTTGAAACATGCCAAACGCCGCGCCGCTGTTATACCAATGCACGATGCGCGCATACGGACTCAACCAACTCAAAGACTCCGGCAACCAGGTCCCTTGAAACGGCAGGTTCTCACGCACCAGCCATTTTGTCCATTGGTCAAGCGCAATGATCGCGCCCGCCAGTCCCCATAATGTTAAATAATCTCGTAAATAGCGATTCAATCTTCACCTCAGATAATTTTCAAATGCGTTCTATTGTACCGCACGCTGTATGAATACACGCGGCACACGCGCGCTGATATTCGTCATCACTTCATATTCATTCGTGCCAGCCCATTCGGCAAGGTCTTCGGCGGTGACGCCAGCCCCAAGCAAAATCACTTCATCGCCAACCTGCGCCTCGTCGTTTCCCATATTGACCATGAATTGATCCATGCAAATGCGCCCGACTTGCGGATACTTCTTACCGTTGACAATGACGCGCGCGTGATTTGTCATGCGGCGGAAATAACCGTCGCCATAACCGCATGGGATTGTTACGATTCTTACCGGAGCCTCAGCCTGCCACAACGACCCATAGCTGACTGAACGCCCAAGCTGGGTGATCTTGCTATACGCCACGCGCGAGCGCCATGTCAACGCGGGTTTCACATCCACGACTCGATCTACCTCATCCCCGGGATAAATTCCATAAAATAATACGCCGGGCCGAACCATATCAAAATGCGCTTGAGGTAAATTCAAGATGCCGGCAGAATTACAAATATGTCTCATCGGAGTCGGCAGACTTCGTTTTTCGTAAAACCGCAATACCTCTTGAAAGCGTTCCAATTGCAATGAAGGCAGAACAATGTCATTGCGAGGGCGTCTTTGCTTTTCGCCCGAAGCAATCTCCGATTTTGCGGGGGATTGCTTCGACATCCTTCGTCTACGCCGAAGAACGCTCCGCTCGGAATGCCTCGCAATGACGGGGCTGATTTCAGAGTTCGCAAAGTGTGAATAAATCCCTTCTACCTTCAAGCGACTACACGCAAGGGAAGTTTCCAAAAATGACTCGGCTTCGTATTCCCGCACCCCCACCCTTTCCATGCCAGTATCAATCTTCAAGTGGACTTTGAGGCGCGTATGGGTGGATTCAGCTAGTTTATCGGCGGCAGTTAATAGGTCCGCGGAAGATGCGGTTAGGATTAAATCATGTTGAAAGAACAACGGTAACTGTTCAATAAAAATCCCACCCGCAACAAGAATTGGTTTCTTAATTCCAAGTTCGCGCAGATGGATTCCTTCTTCGACAAGCGCCACGCCAAAATAATCCACATACGGTTCGATGAAAGGCGCAACGCCATCCACGCCATGACCATAAGCATTGGCTTTGACCATCTGCATGACTTTCGCGGGCGCAACATGCGCGCGGATGTTTTCAAGATTTTGTTTTAGTTGAGAAAGATCAACTTCAAGATAAGTGGGGCGAGTTGAGTTCATATATCAATTTTACTGCTTCTTGTAAATAAGAGAATAGTTCGCACAAAGACATCCGAGATTTCAAAAATCTCGGATGTCTATTTAATGCGGCATAATTTTTTGCGGAACATTTTTAACTTTACATCACCAGCCTTCAGCTAACCGAATGGCATGTTTTTCCGGCAAACCCGCTTCACGGATGCGTTTCTGCACTTCGGCTATGTTGTATTCCACGCGGTGAGCCTGCCATGTAAGCGCTTCAGTATCGAAGATCACATACGCGGCGCGCGCATCACGGTCACGCGGCTGTCCCACCGAACCGGGATTTAAGATCATGCGCGGACGCAAGTTTATCGGTTTTTCCAAATTGGGAGTTCCCAAATTAATACGGTCTGAACCTTCTTCCATCACGAAAAAACACTGGATGTGTGAATGACCGATGAAACACCACGGCGTATTAAAATGCTCGAAGTTCAAGCGCGCCGTCAACGTGTTCAATATATATTCCCATAATGTGTCACGCGGACTGCCGTGCGCGAGAGTCACATCGCCTTTAACTTTTATGGTGGCGGGCAGTGAACGCAGAAAATCCATATTGTCGGCAGTCAGAACTTTTTCGTGCAAGATCAAGGCGCGGCGCGCATCGCCGTTAAATGTCTCATAAGACATCTTGCCTATAACAGCCACATCATGATTACCAAGCAAACAAGTAAGATTTGGAGTCTCGCGTATTTGTTCAACAACCATATTCGGGTCTGGTCCGTAACCGACCAGATCGCCCAAACACCAGGTTTCATCCACCTGCCCGGCGTCATTTAATACAGTTTCCAAGGCTGTGTAATTTGCGTGAATATCAGAGATTACCAGTACGCGCATGTTTACTCCAACAGGGTTGCAATGTGTTGCATAATAATTTCCGCCGCTTCGCTTTTGCTCATCAATGGATAGGCTTCCTGTTTTCCATTTGCAAATAGCAACGTGATGCGATTCGTTTCCACGCTAAAACCGGCGTCTTCAGACGAAATGTCGTTCGCCGCAATCATATCTATTTTTTTGGACTTAAGTTTTTCGGACGCGTTTTCAAGCAGATCGCGCGACTCGGCGGCAAATCCCACGATGACGCGCGGCCGCTTCTTTTCGCGTCTTTGACCTGCCACCGTTTTCAAAATGTCTTCTGTCTCTTCAAGCTCTATCTGCGGAATCCCATCCCGTTTCTTTAGCTTGTTTCCCGCGGCTTTCTTCGGGCGAAAATCCGCAACCGCGGCAGCCATGATAAGCGCGTCGGCATTTACAGATTCGGTCAAAACGGCGTCTAACATTTGTTTGGCTGTCTCAACTTTGATTAAGCGCGCGCCTACAGGAGGAATAAGAGATGTGGGCGTCGAGATCAATATTACTTCCGCGCCGGCATCCAGCGCGGCTTGGGCGAGCGCGTAACCTTGTTTGCCGGAGGAACGATTGGTCAACATGCGGACAGGGTCAAGCGGTTCTTGAGTCCCGCCGGCGGTGACGACAATTTTTTTAGCGGCGAGCAAGCCTCGGCGTCCGAGCAGGAGTCGGATGTGTCCGATTAATTCCGCAGGCTCAGTCATGCGTCCCTTGCCGGTTAATCCAGATGCAAGATGTCCATCTGCCGGTCCAACGATCGTGACGCCGCGTTCTTTGAGTTTATTAAGGTTTTCCTGCGTGGCAGGATGATCGTACATGCCGCCATCCATTGCCGGCGCGATCAACATTGGACAACGCGCCGCGAGAGCAAGCACTGTGAGCAGATTATCCGCTGTTCCGTGCGCGAGCTTTGCAATGGTATTCGCTGTGCAAGGCGCAATAACCAGAAGGTCTGCAGTTTTACCGAGGCTTACATGCAAGATATGCGCCTCATTGCCCCATAGGTCTGTATCCACATACGCGCGGCGTCCAGTGACAGACTGGAATGTGAGCGGCGCAACAAATTTTTCCGCGGAAGCCGTGAGGACTATATCCACTTGCGCGCCAGATTGCGCCAGCCTGGACGCCAAATCTGCGGCTTTATAGACCGCGATGGAACCGGTGATACCGAGTAAAATTTTTTTGCCGTTTAGTATCGTCATACATCCTGATTATACTTCCATAAGAACTGAGACGCACTTTATTGTGCGTCTCAGTTTCGTTGCGTATTTATTGGTGGGAGGCCTGCCCGGGAGAGCCGTCCTTGAGAAGGTACCAGTTTTTATATTCATCAGGTCCATCAAGATCGATTTTTTTGGCAGACCAACATTCGGGTATGTTTTCCAAAGGCAAACCATCAAGCGGCGTATCTTGATATTGATTCGGGACAATGCCGCGCACAGGATCTCCATATGTTGAAATTTCCCGTTGAATAGAACTTGAGCCTCCCTGGTAGAGCACGAGGAAATCAGGTTCTAACCCGGAGCCAACGATACCGTAAGCGTCATCTCCCAGTCTTTCAGATTCCTTGATGCTCAGGATGACGGTATTTGCCGGGAAGTCATAAGGCATGCTGTGCGGCGCGATACCATCCACGTATAACGGCGATAATATTACAGCAAAACCATGTGATGGAACGACAGTCGTATTGGTAATCACATCCGTATCAGGCAGGGCATTGGATACGCGTTCCGACCACGCAATCAGAGAATCTGGCGTACCTGTGGGACCTGGGTCATACAGCCACCAGCCGCGTACATCAACAGGCGCGTCTCCATAATTGTATAGCTCTACATATTCATTATATTTTTTATAATCGTCGCCGCCGCATACATTCGACATGACTTCTGTGATGGCAATCGTCGGCGCGACAGTCACAGGCACGATATCCGTGCAACCTGAGCAGCCTGCCATGTTGACCGGGGGCGGGGTAACTGGCACGCCTGTTGGCATTACATTGCAATCGCGCGTAACCGGCATCTCCGCGCCTGGGGTGGAGATGATCCGCGCCGTTACTATAACCATCGTGGGAGTTAGCGGCGCTGTAAACATGGCGCTGATGTATGGCGATGAAGAGATAATGCTTCCATCACTCGCGTTCCAATTGATCGAAGCGTTGGATGAAATCTGCCCGTTTAAGGTTAAAGATGTTTGCTGACCTACAATTAATTGACAATTTTCCGGAAGTATCTTAATGCCGGTTGAAGATGCTGTAGCCGCGTTGCCGCATGCGGTCAGCGCGATGACTGTTTCAAAGATCAGGATAGTGTGAGTTATTAAGATATGTGGCTTCATAATTTCTCTTAAATACTTACTGGACTACAATCTGCATGGAGAAAATAGAACTTTGCGTGCAAAAATCCTGCGAGGCTTGCATGGTTAAGAATCCATTGCCTGGCCCAGGCGCGAGTTCCACGTTGATCTCACAACCGCTGTTTGCCCCAAGCATCTTGAAGGCATTACCTGTATATTGCCACTTACAGGATAACAACACGTCCTTCTGCGATGAGATTGCCGAGACCACCAGGATATCATTTGGCTTTGCAGTAAAGATATCGCCGGGTCTGAATGTTGTCTCTTGTCCAACTATTTTGAATTGCACCGATGTGGGCGACTGGCAATAAGGATAAACGAGAACCAGCCCAACGGTGGAAAAAGCAAGTGTGATAAGAAGTATCCATAAGGGCAGACCGGAAATATATTGACGCAGTTTTTCTGAAGAGAAGACCGGCTTGAATGCGGGTATGTCAATCCCGAAACGTACCAGAATTAATAGAATACTGCTGATCAATGCGCCAAATGCAACAATAGCCTTTTGCGGTTCCGGACTCTGGCTTAAAGATACCAGCACATTGTAGGGAATTAATACTTTAAAGCGCGCCGCCACTATTACAATCACCGACAGCAATATAAATAAAGCCAGACCTCTGAACGTATCGTAGATGTTTCTAGTCGTCATAATGTCTCCATATCAATTCCATTGCAAAAACATTATAGCGACATTGTTTTCCGTTTCACTTTAGAGGGACTTAACAGTTTCGATAACCTTTCGTTTTAGAAAGGTTTACTCACCCCCATTGGTACGACTCTGCAAAACGTATTTACCGGCACCAATGCCGGTAGAACCACCATACTCCCCAATAATTGACCAACACACCCGCCAGAATCACTGCTTTCATGTGTAGTGCAAGTTTTTCCTTCCGAACGGAAACAGCCAATAAAGCGATCAGCGGAACGATCATATCCAAAATATAACGATAGCCGAATTGGAAAATGCCGGTCGTAAAATATAAAGCCAATGGAATAAAAAGCAAAATGGATGTTGCCCACGCGGCGCCGACCCAGGCTTTACGTTTGAATGTTCCCAGCAGATAAATGAAAGCCGGCGTCGTCACGAATAGACTCATTCCCTCTATATCCGCCGTGAAAAATCCACAGGCAGGCTTTGGATGCGGCAGGCGCAGGAACATCACTTCCAGGTTGCGGCTAAGATAACGGAAGTTGAACTGTCCGTAGGTGCGGATGTCTGTCCGCGCGGGTTCGCCGATATTCATGGCGGCATACCCAAAGTCAAAGATGGAACCGAATCGGCTGTAGTTGTACCAGAGGAAAGCAAATCCAATCAGGATGACGGGAATGGCGGTCAAAAAACTCCACTTGAACCATTTGGCAAACGGAACGCGTCCATCGTTGCCGCTTTGTATCTGCCAGAAGATTCCAAAAAGAAAAATCCAGCTTAACAAAATGGGCGGACGCGCCAGCATGGCGAGTCCAATCGTAAAGCCAATTAACAGTGGAGGCGCTTCTAGCAAAACGAATAAAGTCGCGAGCGCCACAAACGCGATCGTGACCACTTGGTTGATATACCAGACTTCGCCGCTGATGGCGATTTGCCAAAGCGGTGTGCTTAAGCCAAAGAGAACTGTCAGCCAAAGATTCGCGGATGCGTTTAATTTGGTCCAGCCGCGCTCGCTGAGTTTTTCTAAAATAGCAAACACCAGACTCACGCTCAACGCCGCGAAGAAGATCGAGAAGTTGGATGAGTTGACATTCTCCGCGCCCCACAACGCGACCATCGGCATCATCAACAGCGCGTTCAACGGCGGATATGGCACATACCAATTGCCGTTGTTCGGAGTCAACTCCACCAAGCTGATCGGGTTGACAAGATACAATTTGCCGTGCAAAAATGCATCGGCAAGATATGGGAAATATGCCTGCTCCGGCGCGCGGAAAAACCAGCGCCCGATGAATCCGGTAAATTGATAGATGAACCATGCAACAATAAAAATGGACAGCGCGCGCGCCGCCAGAATAAAATATTTCCTGTCTGGTTTTTGTCCCAACTTCCCAAGCGTAAAAGCGCCGATCATCAGCAAAAAGACCCAGGGCAGATTGGGCGCGATTTTTATCTGCGCGAACTTCCTGAATTCAATCAGATTGATTCCGTTTCCGCGTAAAACAATATCAAACAATATGAAAACAATGACGCTGGTTGCAAGTAAAAACGATACCAGCGACTCGATCTCCCACTTTGAAGAAATTCCCTGCAACATCATCCAGATTTGCAATTGCATGATTGTTAAAGCAAACCATACCAACAAAGGCGCGCCGCGTGCGATATAACTGCCGATATTGCCAAGATGAATACAATTCCCTCGTATAGCGATCCAAATCAGCGCGATAAAAATAATCAGCAAAATTATTGCCGCGCCCGAAATGATTTTATTTGAAGACGTCAGCTTGTCAATTATTTTTTGTTCATTCTTCAATCCCCAGGGGATAAATGCCAGTGCCAAACAAAAGCCCAAAAACGCCAGCGCCGCCATTCCCAGCCGCGTGACAGAGTATCCCCATAAAATCCCTTGCTCTTTCGATGGGCTGAGAAGCAGAAATAGAATCGCCGCCGCGCCTTCAAGCGCGGCGACAAAAAAAAGCGGACTCAAGTTTTGTTTTTGCATGTTAATAAAAAGTCACAGGGTTTATAAGATATAACAAAATATCGTCAAGGATCATTAGACTTTCTCGGAATTAATTTCTATCCACGAAATTCACGAAGAAACACGAATTTCAATCTCTTTTTTCGTGAACATTCGTGTTCTTCGTGGAATGATTTTTTATTTCCGATAATATCCATTACTTGCCTTTTGCCGCGTGACCGGATTCTTTTTTACCTTTCCTGAAAATTCCCCATAACGCAGGGATTGATAACAGCGTCAGCAAAATACCCACCAGCCATTTCCAATCAATCATTTGCAGGCGTTGACCAATCGTCACAGTCACATGGATTTTGCTTTCATAAGTATTCACCAAACGCCAGTAATCCTGCCCGTCATATTTCACCAATCGGTACAGACTCAAAATAATAATTTGTTCGCCGGGTTTTTTCGCGGTGAGCGCCCATTTCCACTCGGTCGGCTCGCCAGTCAAAATCAATTGTACAGCCGCGTCATGCAGGTCTTGTATTATGAAAGCTTCCGAATCTGCCGGACGCAAAACGGCTTTCATCAGAGGCGTAACTTCTATGACGGCAGAAACGATCTGTCCGGACTCTACAATTTTCTGTTGCAATTCTTCGGCGCTTTGAGTTGGGCTGAGCAGAAGTTGTATTTTAGTCGTCTCGCCCATTTTCAAAATTTCAGGCGCGTTATAGGCAATGCTTCCATAATTGGCGGTTCTCAATACCCTATCTATTAAGTCCATGCTCGCAAACGGAGGTTCGGGAGTGAAATGAGGCGCTTCAGTAACCGCAGGCGCCTGGGTAGCTGGCGCACTGCCACAAGCTGAGAGCAGCAAAGCTAATATAACCACAAATAATTTTTTCGGTTTTATGTTCATGTCTGATGTTTCCTTATTCGTCGGTTCGTTTTGAGCCATCGAATTGCAGGATAAAGTCTGAGCCATAGACAAGGCTTGGAGTCTGGAAACCAGTTTTGTAGTCGGATGAAAGGATGCGCTTCATTACCTCCACCGTGGCTTGCGCAGTGAACAAATAGCCTTCGCGCGTCTGAAGCCTGGATACCGCGCGTCCGCCTTTCGCATCCGTCACTTCGCCAATGATAATAGAGAGTCCTTTGTCGCGCCGCTCCTTTGAAGGTCCGGGAGGAAATAGATTATTGACAGCAGACTTAAGAATATTTTTTACCAGACGAGAATAAAGCAAAAACCCCAACAGTTGCGAGGCGCGCATAAATTTGATAATGCGTTGCGGAAATGCCATATAAGTTTCGATGTTCGGGATGCCGGTACTGTAATATGCAGTGGACACATCGCCCCAACCCACAGTAACCGCGCTGACCGGTCCGCGCCCGAAATCTTTTTGGACCACTTTCCACGCGGCAGGCACTTGCACGATCTTCCCGTCCTTGCGGATGCGTCCCTGCCTATGCATATTCTCGATCGCGGATTTGGCTGTGCCGCGCGAGAAGCCCGCGCCCACGCCGCGAATGAAGAGACGCAATTGAGTCGCCGAAGGAAGCCGGCGCTTGAGGTGCGCGCTCAGGCAATCGGTAGGAACTACGTCAAAGCCTGCGCCGGGTAAAAGCATAACGCCAGTCTGCCTCGCTTGGTCATCCAACGCGGCTAAAGCCTCAAAGCCTTCGATCTCGCCGCTGATATCCACATAATGTTTTTTGTTTCGTAAACAAGCTTCTGCCATTTGACGAAACGTCAACACGAACGGACCCGCGCAATGCAGAACGACTTCCACTTCTTGAAGCGCGGAATCAAGCGCGGCTGTATCCGCAAGATTGAAGGCGCGGTATTCAAGTCCAAGTCTTTGCGCCTGCGCTTTGAGTTGCGTTTCATCGCGTCCAGCCAGAATGGGCTTCATACCTTCTTTGACAGCCTGCTCGGCAATGAGTTGACCGGTGTAACCATAAGAACCGTAGATGAGGAATGTTTTCATATTTTCTTTCTATATCATATACTTGGCACGGTCATAAATTGCGGTTTTCTGTCGCTGAATCGCGGGGCTAAAGCCACCTGCTCAGTTCGTGGAAGTCCTTCGGACTGGCGCAAAGAGTCGGATTTATCCGACTTTCATGTGCTGAGGCAGGGATTTATCCCGCCGAATCCCGCTGAGTAAAAGCGCAATTTGTGCCCATGTTCAGTATATCAGTCTCAATGTCATCCGTAGTTTGACTATTATAGCAAAGAAAAGAGTCGGACGACTTTCATCACCCAACTCCCAATCTACCAACTTACCAATCTACCAATCTACCAACCTACCAATTTACCAATTACCAATCTACCCTCCATCATCCCATATCGTCACGAGATTGCGTCCATTGCGCTTGGATTGGTACAGGGCTTTATCGGCTTTGATGACGATCTCCTCCGCCTCTTTCCCATGAACGGGATAGGTCGCCACGCCAAATGACATCGTTATCATCAGGTCATTTTCATCATATCGGACGATGAGGTCCGCGCACTTTTGCCTAATTTCTTCCGCGCGCTTCTTAGCAGAGTCCGTTATAGTTGCAGGCAAGACCAACAGGAATTCTTCGCCTCCATAACGGCAGACAATATCCGAGCTGCGCGCATGGTTCTTCATCAGGTTGGAGATTTCCACCAGAAACTTATCGCCGACTGGATGTCCGTAGGTATCGTTAATTATTTTGAAGAGGTCAATATCCGACATGATGACGCTCAAAGGAGCGTTCTCGCGCTCGGCTCGTGTGATCTCACGCGCCAGGGTTTCGTCAAGATAACGGCGGTTGTATAAGCCCGTCAGTGGGTCGCGCAGGGCTTGTTCGCGCAGTTCGGTTTGGAGTTTTTCCACTTCAATAATGCGTAAATTCAATTGTTCGTTGGCGCTTTTTAGGGCGTCTTTGGCGCGCTTCTGCTCGGTGACATCCTCCAGAAAACCCTCATAATATAGTATCGCGCCATCGGCGTCGCGTATCGTGCGGGCGCTTGTTCGGGTCCAGATGATGCTGCCATCTTTACGCAGGTTCTTTGCTTCAAGATCCTTGACTACTCCCTCATGCCCCAAAATACGAATAAACTCGCGGCGATGGTCGGGGTCTGCATAGATGCGGATGGGGATATTATTCGCAATGGAGGCGATCATGTCCTCAGGCGACTCATAGCCGAAGATGCGCGCCATCGCCGCGTTGACGCTGATGAAATGCCCGTCAGGCGCGCTTTGAAAAATGCCCTCGATGGCATTCTCGAAAATGTCGCGGTATTTCGCTTCTGCTTGACGTAGTTGTTCCTCCGCTTGCTTGCGTTCGGTAATATCGGCGACAATTGCCATTCTACCTTCCACATTCCCAGCGGCGTCATAAATCGGCGCGGATGAAATACTCACTTCAATAGGCGAACCATCCTTGCGCTGGCGGATAGCTTCCAGGTTGGATAGCGGCTTGCCGTTTAGGATTTGGGAACTCCAGGCAACGTACTCGTTTTGTTTACTGGACGGCACAACGGGATTAGGATGCCCGATGACTTCCTGCGAGGTCCAGCCAAAGATTTGTTCTGCCGCGGCGTTCCACAATTGAACGTTCCCGTTAATATCAAGCAACGTAATTGCAAGCGGTGAGACATGAACCAAGGTTTCGAGTTTGGCAGTGCTGGCGCGCAAGGCGTCTTCCGCCTGCTTACTCTCGGTGATATCCATAACAAGAGTCGCAACCTGTCCCGGACCAAATGAATAGCTGAACGACTCATACCATCGCTTTGCACCGGATGAATATCGCACCATATGGAATGGCTGACCCGTGGACGCCACGCGAAAGTTCGCCTCAACAACCTCGGGATCGGGTATTCCAAGAACTTCGTTTCGTGTTCTCCCAATGATCTCAGCGCGTGGTTTTCCGAGGAAGCGTTCTATGGCTGGGTTGATCTCGAGGTAGCGAACATCAACCGGCTTACCTGCTTCATCCTCAACAATATCCTGTATCATGAAACCTTCCCGCATGTTCTCAAACAGTTTTCGGTAGCGTTCTTCGCTTTGTTGCAATGCAACTTCCGCCCGTTTGCGTTCGGTGATGTCGCGGTTGCCCTCGCGGCGGCCCAACCATTCCCCATTTTCACCATACACGGCAACGCAGGAATGGTCAATCCAGCGTGTCTCGCCATCCGGAGTAATGATCCGAAAATCCAAATGAACGTTTTCCTTTTGGGCATGATGAGCGATTGCTTTATGATGCTCGATAATTTTTTGTCGGTCGTCCGGGTGTGTGATCTGAAGGATAAAATTTGAGTTGTTCATAAACTCAGCCGCTGTGTATCCGCTAATTCGTTCACATGAGGGAGAAATATACAGGTAAGCGCCATCTGGCGCGCGCCAGGCTTCCCAATCATAGGTAAAGTTTGCCACTGTACGATATTTTTCTTCGCTTTCGCGTAGCGCATCTTCCGCCTGCTTGCGTATGGTAATATCTTCTTTCACCGCGAGAAAATTGGTAATTTCGCCGCACTCATTCCAAATCGGCGTGATGGTTGCGGCTTCCCAATACAATCTACCATCCTTTTTCTTGTTTCGAAACTCGCCGCGCCACTCTCCGCCGGAGGTGATCGTACCCCAAAGGCGCTTGTATTCCTGCTCGGTGGTATATCCCGATTTCAAAATTCGTGGGTTTTTACTTACCACTTCAGCCAAAGTATATCCGGTGGTCTCTGTAAATTTTGGATTAACGTACTCAATGTCTCCATTTATATTTGTGATGACAATGGTCACCGGACTTTGTTCTACTGTGCGCTCAAGTTTTCGTATTTTTTGTTCGGTATGCTTGCGCTCGGTAATATCTTGATGGATCGCTGCCCAAATATTTCCATGTTGTGAGTGTTCAAAGGTTGAAACATTTACCTGACACCAAAAGACGGTTCCGTCTTTTTTGATGTTTTGGACTTCTCCCCGCCAGACTCCATTAATTTTGAGACTTTGTATAATTTCCTGCGCAACTTCTTCAGGGCTTTTGTCTGTCGGTACATTGACAGCGCTAATGTGTTTTCCGGTCAATTCCCGGGGAGCGTATCCAAAAATCCGCTCAATCGCTGGGTTGGCATAAACGATCATGCCATCCCCAGAGCGAATCAAGAAGACGCCCTCCGTCATGTTCTCGACGATCTCGCGATACAGTCGCGTCTCTTCGTCTTCTTTTTCATAGGTCATTCCTCGCTATATGACCAATAACTCTTCGGCGCTGTAATTCATCCCGCCATTACACGCCTGCATAATAAATTAGTGATGATTGTATCCCAAAAAACACCGCCAAACGTAACATAAACATAATCAGCGCCTTCGCTTGTCGTGCGCTTCGACTCGGTGAGCGAAAGGCGAACCGTCAGCGTGGACGTTCTTCGTCCTGAGCGTAGTCGAAGGACAGCATTGAGCAAAAGTCTCTGCTTGTAAGACACGCATTACGCATTACGCATTACAAACCACCCTATTCCCCGCCAAATCCCACACCTCAACCGTCACCCTTTCTGCTGAGCAGGCTGCCTCCCACCACTCATCACTGACCTGTACCGCTTCCTTTTTTTCAGACACATTCCCACCCTCATCCAAAACCGTTACCTGAACGCGTGCGACCTTCACATTATCGCTTGCGCGCACACGGACAACGCCAGCCTCCCGCGTCGCCTCATGGATCACAGGCGCATTGAACCAATCTGACAGCGCGATGTTATAAGCGTTCTTCATCGTCCCCGCCGCCAGTTCGGTATAAATGGGCTGAGTCTTAGCCGCCATCCGCGCGTACATCACCGCCTCCCGAAACCGGCTCTGGTGAGTAACCTGCTCCTCGCTGAATTTTCGCCTGCTGAAATCAGGCTTCGACGCCACCACCGTACTTCCATCCCGCATATGTCGAAACACAACCTGGTCCCCCAACATCCCGCTCAACCCATTCACCACCAGGTTCTTACGCACCTTTGGCATACCATCCTCCTATATATAACTATCATATCCATATCGTGTCCATATCGTATCTATATCGTAAGCATATCGCTAGAAATTCGCAAACCTGTCGTAGATACGAAACTGACCCATTCTACCTCCTAACATCCCATTGGGCAAGTCTTTTGCTTCAACGCCCAAACAAAAAAGAGTCGGATGACTTCCATCACCCGACTCCCGATCTCCCAACCTACAACCACTTCACAAAATGGACAAGCCGCTCCGCCTCTTCATACCCCAGCTTAAGATGCGCCGCGATACTAACGTCATTTTCAAGCCATGTATCGGATGCCATTTCTGTACAGCCTTTCCCACGCGCCCAATCTTCGGCGGCACGTACCAATGCCGCGCCGATTCCTTGTCCGCGCAAGGAATCGTTCACGTACCAGCCTTCGATATAACCAACCGGACTGGTTTCACATCCTTCGCCGTACTCGCGCAGTTTCGCTTCGATCATGCCGACAGCCTGACCGTCGCGAAAAGCTATCAGCGCCGCGTCGCTTTCACTGGACAGAATATCGTCCATATCACAATCAAGGTACTCGGCAGGCGCGTCGGGCCAGATGCCCTGTCTCATACGGAACCATTCGGCTTTATCTTCAAGCGCTGCGCGGCGTATCATTAAATTCATATAGTCTCCAAAATAAAAAAGCCTTTCGCTCAATCTCGCTGTTTCATGTCACCCTGAGCGCAGCAAAGGGATCTCTACTTCTGAAATCAGAGATTCTTCGCTTCACCCACATCGTCCCGATGTCCTTCGGGAGAATGACAAGCGAAAGTCCTGACAGATTTACGACCTTTGTAATTAATCCAAGTTGCCGCCATGTCATTCTGAGCGACTGAAAGGAGCGAAGAATCTCGATTCTAATTTGCATATAGACTTTATTTTTTGTATCAAGGTAGCAATTTGGGTTAATTACTTCCCAAAAACTTTAAAATAGAGCAGCAAAATAAGACCCAGAACGAACACAAAAAGAGACGCCACAATTACTTTTGACATTCCAAAGTCAAGCCACCAAACAAGGATAAACAACTCAACCACCAAATCTTTCAATACAGTGGATATAGCCCATATAAATGACCCGATTCCAAAAAGGTCTTTCAACCCAAGCTTATAGTTATTGACTTTCGCTAAATGTATGATCATTATCAATTCCAGCAAGGTGAGTAGAATTGACGATCCCGGAATTGGGCTGGTGACGCCAGCGATAACTCCAGCAAGCACGGTATACATTAGGATAAGCGCCATAAGTCGAATTCTCCTTTTACCGGATTATTTTCATTTACGAAGGTTAAGCGATAAATTGTCTTATCATTTTCCTGGCATTGGCGCGGATTCTGCTTGGAAGCAGAAAAAACTCGCCAACCAAAAAATGCTTGACCACCATATTATTATGTAAAGGAAAATGTATTTCTATTAATTGGTCTTACCCTTTGCGTCAATCCGCAAAGCCTTTCGAACAATTTCAGTTTTCAATTTGTCGCGAGCCTTTGTTTCTTCGATTGTATTTGTGATTTCCACAGCGGTTAAAAATTCACGGGCTTCAGCAAGTTTTGTTTGAATGGCGTCAACCCGCTTATTGGCTGTCCTCGATTGCGCAAAAAATAGCGCCGCCGCCGCATTGGGAATTATGCTTGAAATTGCCGTTATCACTCCCGCCGTCACCTGCCCTAATATTACCGCCAGTACGCCAGCCGCAACAAGGATAAAACCTATTATGGCGGCAACTAAACTAAACCGAAACCAACTTTGCGATTGTTCTCTGGTTTGTGTGTAACTAATTTCCAGTTGACTGAGAACAAAAGTCGTGGAACCAATAACTCGTTCATAGGCTTTGTCATACGATAGAACTTTATTAGTTGCCCCTATGACAACATTATTGTCAACGCTCATATTTTCCCCTTTAACAGAATCTCCTTTCGTGTCTCCCTTTTCTGCAACAGTAACCACTTCACCCTCTCCAGATGTAAGCGCTTTTTCTGCGGCTTCTCGCACGCCAATTGTCGGGGGCCAGAATATTATTTCACGCCCCTGCATATAAGCCACAACAAATAATACCGTAACAGTAATGGAAACTACGCCAAAAGAGATTAATAGAATTAACGATCCGGTGGGATTGAATGCCAGCCAATTTAATAAACTGTCCATGAATATTTCCTTTGTGAAAACTCTGTGTGGAATGTCAACTTAATACTGGGCATTATAAACCTCCAACCTCCAAAACAACAACAAAATGAGCGTGTCTCATTATTTCTCCCTTCTCTCTTCTTTATGTGAGAAAATAAGGGCATGAACAAAAACGCCCTCATCCAAAGCACAGCCGAATACGTAAAAGCGGAATCTCAAAACGACAGCTCAGGTCACGACTGGTGGCACATCCAGCGCGTGTGGAAGATCGCTCTCGCGATCTGTGAGCATGAAGCAGCGGATACCTTTATCGTTCAACTAGCCGCGTTATTACATGACCTTGACGATTGGAAATTCAACGCATCAGAAGATGAGACTCCTCGCCGCGCCCAAGCCTGGCTGGAGCAAAACCGCGTTGATCCGCGCATCATAGAGCAAGTCTGCGAAATCATCATGTGCGTTTCATTCAAAGGCGCGCAGGTGGAAAATAAAATGAAAAGCGCCGAAGGCTTGATCGTGCAAGACGCCGACCGATTAGACGCCATCGGCGCAATTGGCATCGGACGCGCCTTTGCCTATGGCGGTTACAAAGGCAGACTGTTATATGACCCCAACCAGCCGCCGCATCTGCACCAAAATTTTGAACAATACAAGAACAGTCACAGCGCCACCATTAATCATTTTTACGAAAAACTACTTTTACTCAAAGATAAAATGAACACCGTTACAGCCAAACGCATCGCGCAAGAACGCCATGACTTCATGGTATTATTTTTAGATAAATTTATGGACGAATGGAATGGGAAGGATTGGGAATAAGAGAATAGAAAGAAGGGAAAAGTGAGAAGTGAGAAACAAGAAATGAGAAGGAAGAAGTAACTTTCCAACTTTTAAACCTGCAAACCTTCCAACATTCCAACTTTCAAACCTTCAACTTTATGGAACAAAACCCAAGTCATGACGATGGCGATAAGATATAAGATCGCGGTGGTAATAAACAGCGGCGTAAATCCGTATGCAACCTGCACCAAGCCGGAAAGATACGGTCCCACCGCCCAGCCGAGAGACCAGGAAATACTCAGCACACTGTTCACCATCCCTCGATTGCGCTCAGGCGTTTGCTCCATGCAAAAAGCGGAATAAAGCGGCGAAGACATATTCATCAACGCGGCGCGCATCAAAAAACCCAAACTCGCCAGCCACAATAACGGCGTAAAACCGGCGATCATCAAAAAGACCAGACTGGCAAATTGCGTAAACACCACCGTGCGAATTTTTCCGTTCAAACGCATCGTCAAACGCGGACCGATAACAGTCCCAATTCCAATCAACAACGAAGATAAACCGAACAGCGTGCCAAGCAATGAATCGCTGATATTAAAACGATCTTTAAAGAAGACGTTCATATATGGGATTAAGATCGCGGCGCCAAAGCCGATGAGTAAATTTGGCAGAGCCAGCTTAACGGTCAACCGCATCAGCGCGGACCGTGGGCTTGGTCCGCGCGAACCAGCCTCAGGCGCGGCTTGAAGCGTGTTCGGTTCATCCATCAGCCATAACGGAATCAGCGAAGTCGTCCCCAATGCAATGCTTGTGATGAGTACCGCTTGATAGGCGCTGGCGCTTGTCGCCTGAATATTTAATACCCTCCCAAACATGACAGGCAGTTGACCGGCAAATAGACTGCCAACCGCGCCAGCAAAAGTGGCTACGCCAAAGTTTAAACTAAAAAGCAAAGTGCGGTTTTCAGGATCGGATAGTTTCATGATCAACGGCGCCTGGCTGACAATAAAAAGCATATTGAAGATGCCGCCAAGAAACGCCATGACGAGAATGAGCGCCGGTTGTTTGAATGTGACCTGCCCGAACAGCGCCAGACTGGCGAGTGAAATGCCGAGGATCATGGATGGTTTGCGCCCGATGCGGTCTGAGAGGCGTCCAATTGCGATGCCAAAAACCAACGCGGCCATTGAAGGAAGCGAGGTCGCGAGTCCGAGGAAATCGCGGCTGAATCCGCTTTGCAATATGTAAAAATTAAAGAACAATTGCCAGACGCTCATGATGACGCCATTAATAATGGTCATCCATAAAAATAATTTCGCTGAGCGGTTAAACGAACCAATCGGTTGGATGTAGTGAATATATAGGTTATTGAAAAATGTCATATCATGTTTCTATAAAGTTAGGACTTTCGAGAGGATAAAGAGTCTCCGCGCTGACGGTTCGCCTTTCGCTCACCGAGTCGAAGGACAGATACATTCCACGTAATGCCGCTTATTTAAATTACAGACCTAAAGCAAGGCTTTTAGTTTTTGTTTGACTTCAGCGGGGTCTTTGAACAGAATCCCCTGCATCCCAACCTTTTCACAGCCTTCAATGTTGATTTGGAAATCATCTACAAAGACCGCTTCATTCGCCTGAATTTGAAGTTGCTCCAGCGCAAATTGATAGATCCTCGCTTCGGGCTTGACCAACCCCAACTCCGCGGAAACGATCATACTGTCAAAGGCATCGTCAAATTTTTGCCTGACGATATACTGACGCGTATCGTCCCACGCATTCGAGATCAAGCCGGTCTTGTAACCTTGCCCGCGCAAATCGCGGATCAATTGGATCAACTCACGGTCCAACACATCGCCGCCGAAGAATTCATCGCGTATCTTTTGCGCCTCATGCGCGGGACATCTAAGTCTCCGCATCAGCGCGCTCCAATGTTCATCCGCGCTTAGCGCGCCGATAGACGCCTTGCGGCTGGTCTCACTTTCAAAGACCAGCCGCACAAGGTCGTCATATTCCATATTCAATCGTTCAGCTAAATGCTGACGCGGGGCTTGATATTCGGTGCGAAGAATCACGCCGCCGAGATCAAAGAAAATCGCGCGAATTGGCATAAAGAACTGACCTGCGTTTACTTTCGCTTGGAAGGCGCCGGTTTCTTCACAACCGGTTTTTTATTCTTTGCGACAGGCTTTGCCTTGACCGCAGTTTTTTTGGCGGCTGGTTTTTTTAACGCGGCGGGCTTGGTCGTTTTAGGCGCAGGCTTTGCCTTCGCGGCAGGTTTTTTTGCTTCAACCTTTTTAGCAAGCGGCGTCGTTATTTGAGATGCAATCTTTGAGGCAGGCTCGACTTTTACCGGCGCGGGAGCAGGCTTCGGCTCGACGATCGGCGCGGGCGGCATTGCCGCCTGTTCCTCAGCAACTTGACGCCAATTCGGCATAGCCATTTCCAATCTTGCAATTGGGAGCTGTGTCGCGCGGCGGCAACGCGGACAATGCGCGTCGTAATGATTCAGTTTTTCGCTGTCAATTCTCTGTAAAGCGAATAATATTTCATTACGGCTAAGCGTATATGGGGTCTGACAAAAGGCACAACGTATATTCATAGGATCTCCTTTTGGATTTGTATACCGCTAGTATAGCCTATTCTTTGCTTTCCGGTCTGGACTCCAGAGTTTGTATCATTAGAGTCTTATAGTACTCACGGGGGAGAATATTCAAAACACCTTTCATTCACATTCAACGACTCAATCTATGAAACAAAATTAAAAAGGAAGGTCAATATGGTCGCCTGGAAAACAGAAACAACTACATCCTCTTTTCATACAGTTTTGCTCGTCTCTAAAAATACCGAGATGACATCTATAAGAGAAACTTTATTCAAGAAAAAGGGTTGCGCCGTAATAAATGAGACCTCGCCAAACGATGCCGTGCGGACTGCGCGCCTGCTGGCGCCCTCGCTCATCATTCTGGACATTGACCTGACTCACGACGAACGCATAGCTCTATGTTCAGCCTTACGCGCAACGACGCGCGGCACAATTCTGCTTTTGGCTCCAAAGGGAAATGAACAGCAAATTTTCGAATACTATCGCGCCGGCGTTGACGAGCGCCTATTTACACCGATCAGTCCTCTCGTTTTGCTGGTCAAATCCATGTCCTGGTTGATACGTTCTCAATGGATCGGACTAAGTCAAACCTATATGGCACAAATTTCCGCGTAGCGCTTCTCCTCCTTATAAAGAAACATCCTGCAATTTTATTGCAGGATGTTTCGCGTTTATTATGGGACGATACGACCAGCCAAAATATCTTCAAGCGCTTTTTTGACAAGGCGTTGTTTTCCCGTGGAAAGAAGCGCCGAGTCAATGTCTGTTAATCCCAGCGGAGATTGCACAGTCGCGCCGCCTTGTCCCGCCGCAAGGTTGGGCCAGGCTAATTCAATGGCTTTGATCACATCCGGTTGAACGGTCATGATCCAGCCAGCCGGCATGGGATTTGGCGTGGATATGCCGATCTGCAAAGCGCCGATCGTGCCGATGTACGTGAGCAGGTCTGGTTTCGCGAGATCCGGATAAACGTACATCGCTTCCACTTTTCGGTCAATTAAATAATTTGCATAAGCGCCATAGCTCGCTTCTTTTTCATCTGCCGGAATTTCGATAGGAACCGGAAATGTCCAACCCAGATAATAGTGAGGACTGCATAATCCGCAATAATAAGCCATTCCATCCTGAAACGCTTTGAGCGCGCGTTGCGCGTCGGGGTTATCTTTTGGAACGATCATGCCAATCCGATAATCATCTATCAGCATGGCTTCGGTATAGCCGGCTAAAAAGGCGGGGATTTCCACCTGTGTGGTCGGGCTGAGTACGCTGACATTTCCTCCCGGCGTTAAATTGGGAATGTTCACAGCCAGAAATTGCGCCTGTGGCGCGGATGGAGCAAGCGCGGCGACGCCAGGATCAGGCGGCAGGGCAATCACGACTTTTAGAGTTGGGTCAGCCAGATCTAATGGAATAAGAGAGTTTCGCACCTGAAAGCGAAAACCGGATTGCTGCGCGAGATTATAAACAGTGGTTTGATATAAGCTTGAGTCTGCCGGGTCCATATCCGCTGGCAGGACCAATATGGCAAGCGGTGTGGATGGCATTGGCGTAAATGTCGGCAGAGGAACAGGTGTATTGACTGGGATAACCGTCGGGGGGATTTCGGTGGTTTTTTGTCCGCAGGCATTCAAGAGCAAAGCAACAAGTAAAAAGAGAGCAAGTTTGAGGCGCACAGGCTTTTCTCCGCAATTAGAATGACCGAATTATACTCTCCGTTATCAACTTAATTCCCAATGAATCGAAACACAGAGAACAAAAGGACATGACTTTATTGTCATGTCCTTTTTACTTTTACTTTTTACTTCTCACGAATTACTTTCCAGCCGCCGCATCCACCGCTTTGACAATTTCATCATAGGAAGGAACTTGTCCGGGGGAGAGGAATGTTCCATTGACAAAGATGCTGGGTGTGCCTTGTACGCCAAAGGCAGTTCCCTTATCAAAGTCTGCTTGAATTTCAGCCCTATATTTATTGGCTGTAAAACAAGAATTGAAAGCGTCCATGTTCAACCCTGTTTTTTCCGCAATGGCAACTAAACGTTTGTCATTAAAGGAGCCTTGATTTTCGCCATTCCAATTGGCAAAAATGTTGCCTTGCATCTCCCAGAATTTATCCTGTTCGGAAGCGCACATAGCGGCATTAGCCGCCTGATCTGACTCGCCGCCGTTCCCCGCGCCATTACCGTCAATGAACGGATAATTGTGGAAAGTATAATAAACTTTTCCGGTTGCGACCAGATTCTCAATAACGAGAGGCTCAATTTGCTGTGTGAAATTGCGGCAGGCGGGGCATTGAAAATCTTCAAACACGTCAATTTTGACTGGGGCATTTGGATCGCCCAGGGAAGTCTTATCAGCCTGCGGATATGATTGCGGCGCCGCTGTCGCCACTGCGGCAACCGGTTTGGTATTCGGATAGATCAAAACGAAGGCGATCAGTAACGCGCCGATGACCACCAATCCAATCGTTATCATTCGCGAGCGCATTTCCGATTGGCGTATCTTCGCGCGGCGCTGTTGGCGTTTGCTCATTTCTTTGCCTGTATTCATGCTTTCTCCTCTATATTATTTATGTGGAATGGAATTGTGCCATGCCGCTTGTAGTTTGTCTAGGAAAGGGTTAATCTTATTTTCATTTAAGCCAGCCGCGCGTCCATCCAAATCGTCATGGCGCTAAGTACCTCGGCTTTTTCCGGTTCATTATGCACTTCGTGATATAACCCATCCCATAACATCAAAGTACATTTATCTTTCAGCAGCGCGGCAAATTCTATACTGCTGGATGGAAAAGCGATATTATCCTCTTTGCCGTGGATCAGTAAAAGCGGTAAAGAAAATTCCGCCGCATGGTCCAGAGCATAACGATTTGCCGCAAGCATATTTTTGCCGAATCCAAGAGAAGCTTTATCATGCACGAGAGGATCATTAATATACGCCTGTACTACGGCTTGATCGTGTGAAAGATCGTTGGGATTCAATCCGCTCGATATAATCACTGTTGAAAAAAGAGAGCCAAGCGCCTTTGACAGGATGACTTTGATTTTCTGATACTCTATGGCTGTATGCAGGCTAGGACCGGTTGCAATCACTCCTTTCAACTTAGGTTTTCGCCGCAGACAATAATTAAGCGCCTGAACTGCCCCAATGCTGTGACCATACAGGAACATCGGCAAACCGGGATAACGGGAGCGCGCTTGTTCAAATAAAGAATCAATATCCTGCATGTAATCGTCAATGGACGATATATGACCGCGCAAGCCGCCTGAATGTCCATGCCCGCGTAGATCAAAACTCAACATGGCATAGCCTGCCTTCGTAAAAACCTGCGCTACATGAACATAACGTCCCGAATGTTCGCCCAGCCCATGCACGTGACAGATAACGGCTTTGGGCTTGCGTTCATCCGGTTCCCATGCGCGCCCAAATAGATCAATCCCATCTTTCGATTTCCAGCTTAATTCAAACGAGTTCATGATTTAGCTCCTGTAATAATTTTAAATTCACATTCTTTCTTGCCCATTGCCCGGCAGGACGTTTCTTCAATATCGAATTCATGCCCCGTCGCCCAAAATAAACTTTCGCGGATCAAACCCTGCGTCACAAAACAAATTGCCATATCTTCACGATGTCCCAGCGTGGTCGGGCTGATTCGGTCAACGAATAACCAATCAAGGTCCAGGCTATGCACGGTCACGCCGCCGGTACGCGCGCTGAGTATTTTTGCAAGCACATCCAAAGTAGGTTTAAACCGCATGGCGGCAGGAAGAGCGCGCACCAATTTTGATTGGGCTTTTATAGCCAAAGGCGCGTCATTCAAAACCTGTTCCCACATCGTGCCGCCGATACGAAATAATATTCCACGCGCGCCGCGTCCGTAATAAGTACGCATGGCGCCTTGTAATTGCGAATATGCCTGAGCGGCGCTTACATCATCCAAACCGAGCATGTGCGCCGGGTCCACCCAATCGGTTGGCAAACCGGCTTTTTCGAACACAGCTTTAAGCGCGTCAATGCCGACCTGAGCGCGCAAGGCGTCTGTAAATCTTTTTAATATGTAAACGGGCAGGGTAGAGTCATTCATTCTTGATCGCATCTCCAACTTCAAACGCTAAATCTCATAAACAAAAACCGGAAACTGTTCGCCTGTGGGTATAAAGCCAGTCTTCTGATACAAAGCCAGCGATATGGCATTATCATCTTGTGTATTGACTGTGAGACGCCCCAGCCGGCGTTTTTGCACCTGGATTAATAAATCAGTTAACAGGCCGCGGCCTATGCCTTGTCCTTGCGCTTCTTTTCGGACCGTTAGGCGGGCGAGGTGCACTCCAAGCGAATTCGGCGTACTGAGCTGGTACCCAATAATCTGCCCATCTTTTTCGGCTACTGTGGCAAAGAGCGCCAGCGATAGCGCTTTCTGTAACGCGGTATATGAATTTTGCCAAAGCGGCGCGAAAGCAGACGCGTCTGTTTCTACGGTTTGTCTCAGATCAACGGCGGTCATTCTACGAATAGTCACGCCTGCAGGCAGGGCGGATAATTCAACCGGCTGATTAAACCATTCAAGCATGACTATGTTCTGTTTTAATTGAAAATTATTTTCTTGCAGAATATTTTGAAGCCAACCATTTAATGAGATGACTCCTATGGTGGCTCCGCCGCCTTGCGCCTGGATTTCGGCGCGGACCGCCTCCCATAACGGCGACCAAGCCTCAAGTCCAGAAAGAGGCGCAGTGTGCGCGAAAAATCTCAGCCAGGCAATCCCTGGCGGGTCCTGTGGACAGGCTAAAGCGGCGGCAATGCGCCGCTTGTCTTCCAGCACCCAGTAATTTTTTGATCCCAGCCAATCCGCGGGCGTGCGCCAATCAAGGTGACGATGCACACTGCCTTCATAAAGGATCAAGTCGTTGATCTGTTGTTGATCGGCAATGACTGCCGGGCGCGCTTGCAAACCCAGGGTTACCATGGGCGGAAACGTAAAAGGAATCGCAGGATGCGTTCAAAGAGCGATGGGTTTGCTTTGGCTTCGAGCGCGCCTATCATTCCATACGCGGATTCGGAGACGCGTCCGCGTTTGAGCTTGACGCCCGCGGCGGATTTTAGCATGAGCGCGCGCAAATCTTTTTCATTGACTTCAGAAAAGAGTTGCGCCGAATATTCGTATGCTGTGAGCGCTTCCTGCCAGCGTTTAAGTTCATCCAACGCGGCGGCTTGATTCCCTGCGGCTATCGCCCAACGTTTTATATCTTTCGCATCTTCAAAAACCTTATCGGTATCCAGCGCGGCGTCCAGCGCTTTTTGCGGATTACCTGCCTGTAAATGCGCGACGCTTGCATTATTTTTCATTTCTGCCGCGAGCAGGTCGTCGCGCTTGAGTGTATATCCACGCGCGGCTTGATGGAACAACTCGGCAGCGCGTTCATATTGGCGAGCTTGATAAGCGCGTTGAGCTTGTTCGGTTAAGGATGCGGGTTCAGGTTCTGCCATAGCGTGTGTTAAAAGGACGAGCTTCACCCGTCTTTAGGTAAGGGAATTACAGTGTGATATCGAGCAAGCCTTCAGCCACCGAGCGTAAACGGTCGGTAGACATTTCGCTCAGTTTCATCGCCAACTCGATGTATGGGCGATTGACAGGCCGGCACGCGAAGTTTTGCATGTCTTCAGGCAATTCAAGGAATTTTTGCATTGCGACTTGTTCCGTCATCCACTTGCCCACCGGTCCGCTTTGATCGAAGAAATCTTCAATATGCGCGTCTAATGCCGACAGGATCACTTCAAATTCAGGCAAAGAGATGGGACGTTCTCCCAATTCAAAAGTTTTTAAACGATTGGTAGAAATGCCTGTTTTTTCGGAAAGAGTCTTAAGCGAGAGATTGGCTTTGTTCCTTTCCTGCCGCATCAAAGCCCCCACCTTGTGCTGGCGCACGTTCATAAGCAATGGCAGATTCAACGATTCGGTCGGCGATGACGCGTCTGAAAGCGCGTCTTGTCCCCAAAAATGCGCGATCTTTAATTTCAAATAAAAGACCAGAATTTCCAACTCCGGCAAAGAAGGTGCGCGGCGTCCTTCTTCGTATGAGCGAAATACCGCGGGCTTGACGCCCATTGCTTCGGCACATTCCTTGATGCTGCGCCGTTCGGCGATGCGCGCGTCGCGAATCAAGACGCCAAGTTTTTTCGTACGAATCGTGATTTGGGAATTAATATCCATGAATCCTCACACAGGCGGACGTAAATAAATTCATCTGTTAACAAATACGATTGCGATTATAGCAGAGAAAAAACATACTTTATGCCGCGCGTAATTTTTTTGCAATCTCCACCATTTGTCGGGCAGACTCTGTAATTACTATGGAAGCGGTGTCTTTAGGAAATTTGACAAGGATCGGCTGATGTAAATTATTAGCAAGCGAAAAATTACTGCCAAGATATGGCATGGTAGTCTTGATCTCAATTCCCAACAATTTATCGGCTTCCGCTTTTGACAGACCTTCCAATCCCACCGCTCGATTTAGTATTGCATAAATAAAATTATTCCCTACGTTTTTCGCGCGCAGGTATTCAAGCAGAGTTTTCGTTAAAGTGATTGAGCTTTGGTCTGTGCTCATAATCAGCGCCACTAGGTCTGCATGTTGAATGAGCGGAAGCGTAAACTTTGAAAGTGAACGACCTATATCCAAAAGCACATAGTCATAGGCGGATTTCAATGAGGAGACGATCTCGTCGATGCGCGCCACCTTCAAGTGATTACTGCTCTCCGGGTCAGGCGACCCAGCCAGCAAACGGAAGCGCCATATGGGAATTTCCAAAAGTTCATGTTTAAAAAATTCAGCGCCGGTCTGCTCTGGAGCGAGATCTGCTACCGTTATCAAATCATGTTCTCCGCTATAGCCGACGATCTGCGCGACGGAACCAATTGGCAATACCAAGTCTACTACTACTACACGCGCCTCAGGTTGATTGAGCGCGATGCCCGTGGCAAAGTTCGCGCACAGAGAAGATGTGCCGGTCCCGCCTTTCGCGCTTAGAAAGGAAAAAAGCAGACCGCCATCTTTTACTGACGCCTTCGTATCGCCCAACAGCAGACGGCTGACCGTTTCCATTAATGTTGGAATAGCCTGACCGGTTTTCGGAATATATTCATTGAAGCCCGCGCCAAGGCAGGCTTTTACGCGGATTGCGCTTTGGTCGTTGCTTAAAGCGATTAAAGAGACGCCTTTCAGGCGTGCATCCTGCCGCAGTTTTACGGCAATCTCCTCGCCTTTAATATCCGGCAGTGTAGGATCAATAATGATCAAATCCGGCCGGTCGCGCCAAGCCATGATCAAACCTTCCTTGCCTGAGCCTGTGTTTATGACAATGAATTGTTTTTGTTGCAGCGTGCGCGTGATAAAGTTACGGCTTGCTACATCTGCATCTATTATCAGAATTTTTTTTTCAGCCATAAAAGCCTCTTGAAACCTATTGTCCGGAAGGCGGCATTAAATAACCAAGCCCCGAACGTGTGACAATATGTTTTGGATTATGGGCGTCATTTTCAAGTTTTTGCCTCAAGCGCGCAATACTTACCCACAAAATTTCCTTATCGCCTTTATATTCAAGACCCCATACACTCGAAAGTAATTCTTCCGCCGTTAGGATCTTGCCCATATTATGGGCGAATTGCAAAAGCAAGCGATATTCGGTTGCGGAAAGCGAGATGGCTTCCTCACCGCACCACACCTCAGCGCGCGCAAAATCAATCTTCAAATTTTCATGGATGAAGAAGCGCGTCTGTCCTGTTGTTTCGGTGGGAGTCTGGACGCGGCGCAAAACCGCACGGACGCGCGCCAGAAGCTCGGTGGCAGAAAAAGGCTTGATGAGATAGTCATCCGCTCCAAGGTCCAAACCGCGCACACGGTCTTGTTCATCCCCTTTGGCTGTCAAAATGACAATCGGCACATTTGAGAATTCGCGAATTCGCTGACAGGTGGCGAAGCCATCCATGCGCGGCATCATCACATCCAATAACACCAGATCAATTGGGTTTGATGAAAAGACCTCAAGAGCTTGCAGTCCATCCTGCGCCGTAACTACTTCGTACCCCTCTGTTCGCAGGTTTGCCTCCAGCAAACGCAGATAGCGGGGTTCATCATCCACGATCAAGATACGTTTTGACATAAGTACTCCTTGAAAAAGGATTAGTCCATTTTCTGTATGGGCAGTTCAATATAGAAAATGGTACCTTTACCCAAAACAGATTCTGCCCAAATCTTACCATGATGTGCCAATATTATTTGCCTGCAAATATAAAGACCAAGCCCGGTGCCTTTCACGACCCGCTCGCCGGGGACGCGGTAGAAGCGCTCAAAAATGAACGGCAAATAGTCTTGGTGAATGCCTTCTCCTTGATCGGCAAAAATGACGGTCATTTTTGTATCTGTGTATTGAATGGAAACGGTCAACGCTGAATTCGGCGCATACTTGATGGCATTATTAAACAAGTTTTCAAATACTTGCGAAATACGCAATGGATCGCCCATAATGGGAGGCACTGCATCAACATCAATATTAACCTTTAAATCTGGATAACGCGCAAGCACACGTGATGCAATATCACGCAACAGCGCGTCCAGGCGTAAAGGCGTAAACCTGAATTGTAAAGTATTGCTGTGCAGGCGCGCGGACTCAAGCATGTTCTCAATCAAATATGTCAGCCGATCCGCTTCTTCGTCAATAATGGCAAGAAACTCGCGCTCGGTGTTCTTATCCCAGACAGTATCCTGGCGAAGCAGGCTGGTGCTGTATCCCTTAATAAAACCAAGCGGCGTGCGTAATTCATGTGAGATCGTGGAGACGAAATCATCCTGCAAACGCATCTGGCGTTGTACCGATTCAAGCTCAGCGCGCGCCTCCTGCAAGGCTTTACGTTCCAAAAATGAAGCGCACCAACTCGTGATCAAAAGCGCGGTATGGATATGTTCACTTAAATATTTGGGTCCGCCAAACCGAATAAAAATCATCGCGCCGCTTAATCGCTCGCCTATATAAATAGGCACACCCAGCAAATACGCCTGCAAAAGACGGTCGCTTTTTACAGGTAATTTATCCGGGGTGTAGCTCACCACATTTTGCTTTTGTAAAACTTCGTTGGCGACCACTTCACCCCAAGCGGCGTCAGCCTCCGCGCTTTTGCCGCGCCCCGCCGCGCGCGCATAGGCTACTTCCAAGCCTTGATTTTGCGCACCCAGCAGGTATACTGCCACATTGTCATAGATGAAACTCACGCGAAAAGATGAAAGCAGAATATCGGTCGCGCTCTTCCAATCCGGCGCGTTGAATGTTTTTTGATTCAGCTTTTGCAGAGCGGTAAGCGTCTTAATTTCCATCAGTCTTCCTATTTCTTTTCAGGCACAGCCAAAAGCGGGAACTTAAAAGTGGAGCCTTTACCTTCCACAGAAGTCACATCCAATAACGAACCATGCGCTTCCACGATCTGTCTTACGAGAGAAAGCCCAAGTCCGGTGCCGCCCGCGTGCCGCGTAGATGAACCATCCAGTTGATGGAAAGGCTCGAATATCTCGACCATACGTTCGGGCGGAATACCGATGCCTGTATCTACAACCGAGACCGTCACCAGGCTTGCGCCTTCCGCTTTGACGCTGACCATCACACGTCCAGCCGACGGCGTGAATTTGATTCCGTTATCCAAAAGCTGAGTCAACACCCAACCGATTTTTTCAGGATCGGCCTGTACAGGCGGCAAATCATTATCTATCACAGCGTGGACGCTGACCCCGCGCGTTTCCCCTTTCTGCGCGGCAGAGTTGACGATTAACTTGGCAAGGCGTCCAATATCTGTTTCCACTTGCTTCATGCTCATCTCGCCGCGCGACGCCAATGAGAACATAATCAGATCTTCGATCATATCCTGTAATTTACCCGCCGCGCGCTGGCTGACCTGTAACGCGTGGAGTTGTTCTTCTGTAATTGAGCCAAGCGACTCAGTTATCAGTAATTCAAGATAACCTTTAACGTGTGTCAGAGGGGTTCTTAATTCATGTGAGATGTTGGCGATGAAGTTCGCTTTCATCTGGCTTAATTGCGAGAGCCGTTGCAAGGCGTCTTGCAGTTCAGCCGTGCGTTCCTGTACGCGTTGCTCCAAATTACGATTGGACGCCTGCAACGCGGAACGCAATTGAATGATCTGTTCGGTGATCGCTTGATCGAGCATGGCGCGGTTAATTAATTTTAGATCAAGCAAAGCCTGACCCAAAAAACAGGATTCGCCGTTCACCGTTTTTTCCTGTTGATAGGTTAAGGCTTTTTGCAAATCTTCGGCGCTGATAAGAGCGTGGCTGACGAGATAGTCGCCAAGACGCGCTACCAGCATTTCAGGCGTTAGTTGTGGTTGAACCATTTAGGACCTCCAAACCCAGTCTCCACTTATCATTGTAGCCGAAGACTGCATACCTTTCACATCATCAACGTTGCAAATAAAATCTTCATAGCAATTTTTCCAACAATCCATCCAACTCTTCATCGGAATAATAATAGATCGTAACCGAACCGCCGTTCTTACCGTGTTTCAATGAGACTTTGGTGCCGAGGCTCGATTGCAGACGTTTCTCCACATCGCTCACATCGGGACTTGAACCTGCCGCGCGCTTCGATGCAGGTTTCTGTCCCGCGAGTTTTCTCGTTAACGCTTCCGTTTGACGGACGCTTAAATCCAAATTGATAACCGTATGTAACGCGGCTTCCTGCGCCTTTGAAGCGGATAAAGCCAGCAACGCGCGCGCATGTCCTTCTGTGATTCGGCTGTCCACCAAAGCCTGCTTGACAGCCGCGCACGCATCCAACAAGCGCAGTGTATTTGTGACAGCTACGCGGCTTTTGCCAACGCGTTGCGCGATAATTTCATGCGAGAACTTAAACTCACTTGCCAGACTCCGATATGCTTCTGCCTCTTCAAGCGGATTCAAGTCCGCGCGTTGTACGTTTTCGATTAATGCCAATTCGAGCAATTGTTGGTCGCTTGCCTGACGGATCACAACCGGCACATTGGTTAACCCAGCTTTGCGCGCCGCCTGCAAACGCCGTTCGCCCGCGATCAGGATAAACCTTCCATCCGCGCTTTTGGAAACGATCAACGGTTGGATAATTCCATGTTCACGAATCGAAGCGGCTAATTCCTGTAATTCACTCTCGACAAAATGCAAGCGCGGTTGGCGCGGATTGCGCTGGATTACTTCAGTTGAAAGTTGAGTCACGCCGCCGTCACTGCTCACAAATCCAGATGGCGCAGCTGGACTGCCGCCGGGGATAAGAGAATCGAGTCCTCTGCCGAGTCCCGTTCGTTTGGTCATACTTACTCCTTAATTTTTTTACGCATTACGCAACATTTACTTGACCTTCACGCCATCGCCTTTTAACAATTCACGCGCAAGCGCTTCATAAGCCAGCGCGCCCGGCGAAGATGGCGCGTAGGCGGAAATCGGAAGTCCATACGAAGGCGCTTCTGCAAGGCGAATACTGCGCGGCACAACAGCCTTGAAGACTTGATCGGGAAAATGTTTGTTGACTTCAGTAACCACATCCGTGGAAAGATTGGTACGAGAGTCGAACATGGTCAAAACGACGCCGCGCACTTTCATGTCCGGGAAAAGAGCGGCGCGTACGCGTTGAATCGTCTGAGTTAGTTGACCGAGTCCTTCCAGCGCAAGATATTCACACTGCACCGGCACGATGACTCCATCTTGTGCGGCGACCAAACCGTTAACGGTCAACAGTCCCAGCGAAGGCGGACAATCAATCAAGATGTAATCATAACGATCGTTGAGAGACTCAAGAGTTTTCTTAAGTCGGGTTTCGCGCGCCAGTTCGTCCACCAGTTCAATTTCCGCGCCCGCAAGCGATGGAGAAGAAGGCAATAACGAAAGTTTAAGTCTTTCATTTAGAAGAATATATTGTGAGGCTGGACTGCCGAGCAAAGCCTCGTATGTTCCGCCAGCCACTTGCAATTTATCCACGCCGAGGCAGGATGTCGCGTTGGCTTGCGGGTCAAGATCAACGACTAATACGCGCAAACCGAAAAGCGCCAAATACGCAGAAAGGTTGATGGATGTGGTGGTCTTGCCCACGCCGCCTTTTTGATTCACAAGAGTGTAAATACGAGCCACTAGATAACCTCCATGAGGCAGTCATTTATTTCTTTTTGGGTTGGGATTCCATTAATGCCGAAACGTAAAACGGAGCGCGCCGCGAGTTGCGTCGCAAAACGACCGGCTTCCCACGGATCACGCGTAGTGAACAAACGGAAAAAAAACGCCGCCGCGAAAATATCGCCAGCGCCGGTGGTATCCACTTCATTCACTTGAGGCGCGCGAAAACGGCGGCAATCTCCATTCCAATAAAGCGCCGCGCCCGCTCTCCCTTCGGTGACGACCAGCACGCGCGTTTGGTGTGACATGCTTTCGATCAGATCATCATCTCCGCCCACATCTTCGCGGCTGGTTACAACAGCGCCAGCTTGCGGTAAAAGCATTTCAGCGGATTCCCATTTACAAGATGAGACGTTTCCTTGCGCGTCCCATTTTCGCATCCAACCTTGCGGCGTAACTCCAAGCAGACTTGGAGCAAAATCTTTTGGCAGTTGTGCGTCTAATTCCTGCGCCAGCGGACCAAGATGCAAAATGGAAGTATTACGCCATGCTTTAGGCACGCTTTCAAAAGGAATGTGCGCGGCTTGATGATGCAAGATTTGTTTGCGTCCATCTTTACCATAAATATTTTCGTATGTGGTTGTATGTTCGGATGGAACGATTACAACCGTGACGCCATCAAGAACATTTAAAGATATATCATGCTCGGCGGCAGTCACAATGCCCACGCGCAAACCCAGCGCGCGTGCCGTCAACGCGGAAAAAGTCACGGTGCCTCCCAGACGCAACCCTGTTGGAGTCACATCCTGAGTGATGTGACCGATAACAAGATAATCCACCGGTTGAAGCGGGACCAATTCAATCATGCTTGAATTATACCGTGATGAAGGGCATATGACGGCGGACGATGGAATCAAAAAGGGCGACCATGTGTGGTCGCCCTTAAACTATTTTCTTTCATCAACCTTTTGGCAGGATCACGATCTTACGGCGCGGGTCTTCGCCAATGCTCTCCGTTGTCACAGATGGATGACTTCGCAACGCAATATGAATCAAACGGCGTTCGCTCGCTGGCATCGGTTCAAGCGTCGCCTTGCGTCCGGTCTTGATTACCTGATCGGCCATGCGATTCGCCAACTGCTTCAATTGATTCTCGCGGCGGCTGCGATACCCTTCCACGTCCACGGTCAACTGCACCCACTGCTGAATTGCTTTTCCAACGATAAGCGACGCCACATGCTGAAAAGCGATCAACGTCTCAGCGTGATGACCGATCAACGCGCTCAGGTCATCGCCGTGAATGTCCACGCAAATGGAACGGCGTTCAGCTTGATCTTCGTCGCTGTAATGCGCTGAAACTTGTCCGCGCAAGCCCATGTGATTGAGCAACTTTGAGATCATATCTTCGGTCTTATCGAGAACTTCATCATGCTCGGAACGAGGCTCAATTTTTGGAGCGGAGTTAATCACAACCGGCTTTTCAATTTTATTTTGGACAGGCGCCACAGCCTTTTTCTCTTTCGGAGATGAGGCAACGGATGCGGGCTTAGCCTCTTTAACGGGACCGGTTGAACGGTCAGGTTTGGAAGCGGGGCTTGGTTCCATTTTAGAGGCTGGCGCGTCATCCGGTCCGTGGACCGTTAAACGTACGCGCACCTGGCGTCCGCCTAATCCGAATAAACCTTTGTTACCCGAATCTAATACCTCAACTGAGACCGCGTCGGCAGGCAAGTTGAGTTGTGCGAGTCCTTGCGCGAGCGCCTCTTCAACTGTCGAAGCGATAATTTCCAACGTCGTTCGCTCATTCATGGAGCCTCCCTATTTTTTAGTAGGAACAGGTTTCTTGTTGCCGCCCGGCAAAAGATTGCGCCAATTGGCTTTGCCTTGCATGGCATATTGCGCGATGCCGAGCAGGTTGCTGGTAATAAAATAAACCGACAAGCCGGAAGCAAATGTAAGCGCAAAATAGCCAAGCAGAAGAGGCATATAAATGCTCATCATGCCGCTCATCATCGCAGATTGATCGTTTGGATTGGTGGAGACAGGCATGGTTAATTTCGCCTGCATATATGTGGTCAGCGCCACGATAAGCGCCAGCGTAGGCAGGGCGAAACCAAAGACCAGCACAGATTCAGGGCGGCCCAGATCCATCCACAGGAATTTACTGTTGAGAGGAATAATGCTTTCGATGCTTTGAAATGGATAGAGCGAGCGCGAGAGTTGCAGAAGGCTAAGCGGCGTACCTGCCAGCGCGCGAATGATGCTTTGATACAAACCGATGATAACGGGGAATTGGATCAGCGTCGGCAAACAGGATGCAAAAGGATTGATGCCGCGTTCCTTATAAATACGCATCTGCTCCTGGGAAAGTTTTTCCTTATCCTTCGCATATTTCTTTTGAATATCCTGCCATGTCTTATCGTTTTGCAATTCCTGCATGGCTTGCGCGCCCTTCATTTGTTGGGCGTTAAGGGGCCAGGTGATTAAACGAATCAGAATGGTGAACAAGATGATGGCAATGCCAAAGTTGTTGCCAATCAGATCGTAGATCAAGATCAGCACATTGACCATCGGTTGAATAATAATAGTTTCCCACATGGCTATTTCTCCGGGGTATAGGTCCAAATCATTTTGCCGTTAAGATCGAGCGCGGCAACATAGAAATTGGCTGAGACAGGTGAGACGATGATCAACTCACCGGAACTAACAATATTAGAATAAATCTTGCCGCCTACCAAATTAGTCCAGACGGTCTTTCCATCTTTTTTATCGAGTGAGACGACAGTCCCCGCTTCGGTCGCGGCGATGATCTGGTCGCCAATTACAAGCGGACTCGCCACGACAGCTCCATCCAATTTAACCGACCAATTCTGCTTTTCACCGGCGGTATCGAACGAATAGAGATTGCCATCCAGATCGGCGTAATAAAGTATCCCGTTGTCAAAGACAGGCGCGCTCCATATCCAGTTGGGAGTTTCTGCCAGAGCGCGATGATTGCCGTTTGAGACGAATTCGACTTTCTTTGAAAATGAACCTACATATACGCCGTTAGTTGCAACAGCAGATCCGCTGGGAATCGCGCCGCCCAGGTCAACCGTATACATGACTTTGCGAGAGGCAATGTCAACCGCATGGAAATTATGGTCGAGTGAAGTGACATAAATATATTTGCCATCTGTCACCGGCGCCGACCACAACGCGCCGCCCAATTCCACGGCTTCGATCAATTTACCGTCCATGCTGAGGAGGTAGAGATTACCATCCGCGTTGGGCGCATAGATTATATTGTTGAAGACGAACGGCGACGCCACCCAGCGAT
>Ga0315268_10000117_pt1 | contig 90169 bp, 112 predicted proteins | sample C1_top_MG_FD_204535 | JGI IMG/M metagenome (GOLD analysis project Ga0315268, IMG submission 204535) | Sediment microbial communities from Yellowstone Lake, YNP, Wyoming, USA - C1_top | ecosystem: Environmental > Aquatic > Freshwater > Lake > Sediment | place: USA: Wyoming | collected 2017-08-01
ATCGGTAGTAATCGCAGATCAGCAGGCTGCGGTGAATACGTTCTCGGGTCTTGTACACACCGCCCGTCAAGCCAACAAAGTTGGAGGCGGCCGAAGAGCCCCGCAAGGGGAGCTAAGCCGAATTCAGCGATGGGGACTAAGTCGTAACAAGGTATCCCTAGCCGAAGCTGGGGATGGATCACCTCCTTTCTATTTAATAAATCATTGGTTTTAAAAAAGTAAATTCCGCAAGGAAGACTGCTTTTAAGATTCTGGTGATACCGCGCCACAGAGAGTGGCGCATAACTAAAATCGCGTACAGATCCCGAATATCTGATGTACAGTATTCGGTAGCGATTCTCTCAACAGTGTTCTTACCACCATTGGATTGTCAATTTTGAAAAGTCCCCTTAGCCGGGGGCTTTTTGATATAATGAGGTCACGGCGCGGTGGCGAAGTGGTAACGCGGGAGTCTGCAAAACTTCTATGCAAGGGTTCAATTCCCTTCCGCGCCTCAAAATTTGGTATAATTGCAAAGTTCCGGGCGCTTAGTTCATCGGTAGAACGCTTTCCTGATAAGAAAGAGGTGCATGGTCCGACTCCATGAGCGCCCACAGATGTCATTGTTCGATGGCTCCTCCTAAACATTTGTCCATGACATACCAAATATGAATGGAAAAAATAGTGAACAATTAGTCGGTTCATCCACACTGGTAGAGCAGTTTGCTCAGTTATTTACATCAAAAGGTATTCAGTTGTTGGATTTGGACGCACCCGTTATGCTTGAAGCGCTTAAAGTAGAATGGCGAGGAAATCAATTAGGGGATGCTCCACAGCCAATGCAGATATTTCTTCAGACCTCACGGTGGAATGCAAAAGCAGTCCGTAGTGCCGATCCATCCATGGATAAATCTGAGCCGCCTGCAAAGAATAGTACAGCCAGTAAGAAAGGGTCACCCGCATTAGTACGGCAGGAAGACGTGATAGGTCCGTTTGCATTTTCAATTATTTCATGGGTTCCTAAAGATGGCCCGCCTCCGGCAGACATACCGCAAATGATAGCCAAATTAACAGGTCAACAGCTTCCACCTGAAAACACAAGATTATATCCGTATTTGACTGAGCTGAATTCAAGAGGCCAGGCAGCGGTTAATTTACAAGATTCCGAGGAAAGCGGTAAAACTGTTCGTTTTACCGTGTCCATTCCTGATATCAGTGGTCTGGAATTAGTCGGACAGATTAACTCAACCGGGATATATGTCGATGCGGAACTGCCTATGAAAGCTGTTGAGGAATGGCTGCAGAAACAAATTCCAAAAAGTCCTGTAGCGCAGCAAAGTTAAGCGTGATGTAGGTCTACGGTCCGACTCCATGGCCGCCCACTGAAGCGTACAATTACGGTGTCGGTGTAGGAGCATTCGTTGTGGTTGGTGTGGGAGTCGGTGTGTCTCCTGTACCGGTCGGAGTCGCTCCGGCGGTAGGCGTTGGCGTAGTGGGAGCAACGTACGCTTTTCCGCCCGTCGTTACGACAATATCAAACGCACTGTCAGTCGCAAGTGCGGTGGAGGAGATTTCAATATCGGGAAAGTCAGAACTCAGTGCCGTTTTTATATCTGCGGCAACACTTTCAAATCCGGCTTTCGCGGCAACGGATGAGGCAGCCACAGAGTCGGGGGCATTAGCGGTTTTGATGGTATCAAGGTTATATCCGGCATTTTTTAGGGAAACGGCTACTTTGGTGGCCTGACCCGGCGTACCGGTGCCATTTAATACCTGGATTTTTACGGTCTGCTTATCGACTGTCGGTGTGGGCGATGGCGATGGCGAAGGAGCCTGAGTCACTGCCCCAGCAACTTCCGGTGGCTTACTTGATGTATTTTTGCGCAAGAGAAAAATTCCTGTGGAAAGGGCGATAAGAAGAACTACGGCAATACTAATGATTGGTAGTTTACTTTTTTTCGTGACAGTCGGCTGATTTGAATAATCCTGTGGCGTGATGTCCATAGTACAATATTGACTATTACATATATAGCACGTTCAATGTAGATTGCAAGCACAATAAAATATTGGGAGTCTTGCTTATTTGACGTATTCTTATTATATTCCTTATAATAATGGAGTTTGGGGCGTTATAACAGTTTTTTAATAATCAATATGGACCTAGTTTTTACCGCTGGAAAATTTATTAACTATCGTCAACCCGAAAAACATTTAGACGGTGAGCCCATGTTTACTGCGCTAGTGATTGATGTGAGTAATGGCAGGAACATGATGATGAATGGAGTTGACGGACTTTCTATCGAACATTTGGCAAAAATATAGAAGCGCGGCTACAAGAATATAACGTTTCGGAATGGCAGGTGAAAAATTTATCAAGCCGAGGATCGAAACCCAATGCTCTGCAGCCGCTTAGCGAAGAAGAATATTCGAAACTTTCGAAACTTTTAGGTACAGAATCGAGTATTGAAACTAACCCAAAATGAATAGCATGGAAACAATTAAAAGCCACTCGAACATTTTTAGCGACTATTTGTGGATAAGATTACGGAGTCTTCCTGAAAAGAACGAGAAATGCTTAATTCTTGTGTTTAGCCTTTCGTAGCGGTATAATCGTCGTCATATGAAAAGTGAATACCCGCCAGTCAGAATAATGGAGTGCGTACCCAGCTTAAAGGGGCCGCTGGGCACAGAGGTTGTGCGAAGAGGGGAAGCAGCGTCGATACAAGAAGCATTCGACCTTATTTTGGAGATGCCAAAAGGACAGTATTTTCTTGAAGGGCCGGATTTTCCTGCGACAAGCGACGGTTTTGAGCAACAGACACGAATGATGAAATTGTCTGAAAAAGCTTTTCAAGCGAGTTTTGGTCTAAAATAACCCAATCCGCCTCGAGGCGTCGATGACGGCGGCAGGGTAGGAGAAATCGACCGGAATATCGCGCGGATTATTCCATTTATCGATATATTTTAATTTTTTATTTTTTACGCCGTAGTCGTAGAGGTCGCGCGTTAAAAGTACGTCCGCTTCGCAGTAGAATTTCAGTTTGTCCAAGCTTTCCCGATCATGCTTTTTCCAGTATTCGACCGCATTTGTGCCCACATCCGTTTTATGTTCGCCAATCGTATTGGTCGCCAGGTGATTAAGTGAAAGAGAAAATCCGAGCTGGTCGCGGACAGCTTTCATGATGTCGAAGTGCGGAAGTTTTTCAAATCCGGTGGGCGAATAGTTTTTGAGTGCCGGGACATCGAATTTAATACTATTAAATCCGATAATGCGCTGCGCGCCACTAAAATATTTCCACATATCCGCAAGTTCATCTTCCTAAAAACTCGGCCAGCCGGCCTGCCTGCCGGCAGGCAGGTGCCGCTATCAAATTTTGTATCACTTTTAAATAGTTCCTGCCCGCACGCCACGTAGACATACGTGCCCGCCGCATGATTGTCCGTGTATTTGCCGGAAAACGGCGGCTCGGTGCCTTTGAGAAAACAGATGTTGTACTGTTCGGGGGTGAGTTTTGATTGAAAATCCTGTATGTCTGTCATATGTACTATATCGTACATCATTTTTAAGAAAATTTGCTATAGTAAGAATATATGAAAAACATACTACGATTTTTATTCGTATTCCTATTTTTTATTATTGCTACTCCGGCATTTGCCATGACGGCCCGCGGCGGCCAGTCGGTGTATATCCCGAAGGGTGAGGTAGTGAACGGGACGCTGTTTGCCGGAGGAAATTCGGTGACGATAGACGGTACAGTGCACGGGGATGTGTTTTGTGGTTCACAATCTGTGGTCATTTCGGGAATAGTTGATGGAGACGTCATTTGCGTGGCTCAGTCACTTCGGATTTCCGGTACGGTTGCAGGGAGCGTCCGTGCGGCGGGTCAAACGATAGAAATCGCGGGCCCCGTGAAACGTAACGTCACGGTGATGGGGCAATCGCTGGCCATCGATCCGACGGGTATCGTAAGCGGCGAGATTCTCGTTGCGGCACAGCAATTTACGGATAACGGTCCGGTAGCTCTCTCCGTAACGGGGGCTACAGACCACGCATTTATCGATGCGAAAGTCGGCGGAGACGTTCATCTCAATACGTCGTCACTTACCCTCGGCGATAATGCCAAAATTGCCGGCTCGGTAAAATATGAGAGCAGTTCAGTTGCGACACTTGCGCCGTCTGCTACCATTGCCGGGACGCTTACCCAGACGGTACCGAAAATTACGAAAGAAAAAATTTCAGTTCGTGAGGCCAAACAACCCGGAGGCGATTTTGGTAAGCTGCTTGTAAAAATTATTATCTATATCGTTCTTGCAGCGATTATCACAAGTATCGCGCCCAAACGGACGAAAAAGATATTGGACGTGATGAAAGAGTTGCCGATGGCGACGTCGCTCACCGGTTTTCTCACTCTCATCGTCGTACCCGTGATTATTATCGCGTTGGCGATCACTATCGTCGGTATCCCGTTTGCGCTTATTTTGGGCGTTATCTACGCATTTGCCCTCGCACTGTCGCGGGTATTTGCGGCAATCCTTGTGGGAGAGTATCTGTTTGCCAACTTCCACGGGAATAAGAACGGCAATATGCTTCTGACGATCCTTTTGGGAGTCACCGTGACGTGGATCGTCTTTAGTTTACCGATATTGGGTGGCATCGCCGGATTTTTGGCGGTGATTTGGGGATTGGGCGCGATAATTCAAACGAGGAAATAGCGTGTTGTACTTGACAGATATTCATGATGTCCTTTAGAGTAGATATATGCCCAAACGAAAAAAATCTTCTGTCAGAAGACGCCACGCACACAAAAGCCCGCCAAATACCTATTCATTTTTCCGGAGTAAATTGTTTTATTTCTTGGGATTTGCGGTCATAGTTTTTTTAGTGCTCAATGGCTCCGGCGTTTTCGGCACTATGTCCAGGTCAGTCTTGGGTGAGCAGGATCAGCTTTCTGAACAGCAAAAGCAACAGCAAGAACAAGCGCAACAGCAACAGGAGCAACAGCAGCAAAATTCACAATCAAGGGAAACGGAAACCCAGACGGCAAATGGTACCGTGATAAAAACTAAAATCGAAGATAACGGCGTAGTCAAAATTGAAGGCGCCAAGCCGGGGTTTCAATTTAAACTCGAAGACAAGAACGGACAACAGGAGTTGCAGGTGGAGGACACGAAAGGTAATACGCTTCATGAGTCAGATAAGCAGCAGCTTGAGAAAGACTTGGAAGATGAGGGGATAGATATTTCGACCGAGGGCGGGAAATTTGCGTTGACCAAAAATAATGTAAAGGCGCTTTCCGATATGCCGCTCTCCGTCGATACTACCAGGAAGCAGATTATGATCACGACCCCAAATGGCAACACGGTATCGGTGATACTGCCGGATGCGGCGCTTGCCCGTTTGGTAAACTTCGGCATCCTTACGAACTTTGGCTCCGGAAGCGGAACCCTGCTTTCTTCGACGAATAATATTCCTACGTACACGGTGCCCGGGTTTAAGAATGAGCGGCTCCTGGGGCTCTTCCCCGTGCAGGTACCGGTCTCGGCAGTGGTGTCGGCGGAAACAGGTGCGCTTATGGAGCAAAATCAGGATTTCTTCTCAAAGCTTCTGGATAACCTCTCCTTTTAACTTACTGGAAAAGGGAAATAACGAGGCCGACTAGAATTGCCACAACTAAAATATTGCTTAATCCCGCCAGGGCGATAAAGCCGAGCGTGGAAAGTATCCAGAGGATAAAAAGCACCATCGCAATCTGTCGCAGCGGCGAAGGGAGGACGCCGATGGCCCACAGAATCGCGAAAAATACGAGGATGGTCAAGAGTGTGATGTCATGACCGTTGAATGAGAAAAGGAGCGGATTGGGGATCACGAGTCCCGGTATTTGGAAATATCCGAAAAAGTAGAGGATGAGGAGAACAATAATTAAAATTCCTACCATAGTCCCTTTGTACCACGGCGTATATAAGTATACAAGCGGTGTGCTACAATTTCTGTATGAAAATAATTGATCCCTCTATAAGCCAGGCATTTGCGAAAGGGCTCGCGGTGTTTTCGGGGAAAACACAATTCCAAAAAATTCAGCGCGGGAAGTTTGCGATGGTATCCAGTGAAATAAACGACGCTGACGTTTCCTATATTGATCAGTGGTTTGCCGGTCACTTGGGCGGCGGTCAGGAAATAGTCGAGATTGGTGGGGACCGTTATACGAGAGTATACGCAGGCGGAACAGTAACAGAAACGAATAAAGACGATGTAATGGCATTTCTTAAAAAATCACTTCTCGCTGCGGGTGCAAAAACACGATTTGATAAAGAATATCTGCATATCGATGGCGAGTGGATTTATCAGTATTCTCCTAAAGAATTGGATGAAATAACGGGCATGATTACGGGCAAAGAAATTATTACCTACAAAAATACACCGGTATTTGTGCATTACTTTATAATCTCCCGTGTTTTGGAATAAGTATGGATAAGAGCTCCCAAAGGATTCTTCTCAAAGATGGACGGATGCTTGGATTTGCGCAGTACGGAGATCCGAAGGGCAAGCCGCTTTTTTATTTCCACGGGTGGCCGGTGTCTCGTTTCTGCGCAAAAAAATTTGACGTGTTTGGGAAAAAACTTCATGTCCGTATCATTGCGCCTGACCGTCCGGGGTACGGGTTGTCAGAGTATAAAAAAAATCGGACGATTCTCGATTGGCCGGACGATGTGGTCGAACTGGCGAATTATTTAAAGATAAAGAAGTTTTCGATAGTTGGCGTTTCCGGTGGTGGGCCATACAGTGCCGTATGCGCGTATAAAATACCTGAGCGGATTATTCGTGCCGGAATTGCCGTTGGTCTCGCACCGACTACCGTGCCGCACATTTTAGACGGGATGCCGTGGATGGGAAAAATGAGTTGGGGAAACTATCCGAAATTTCGATTGCTCCGGACGACTGCGGCATTGATGCAGGAATTTATGACAAAGATGAGTCCCTCTCTCGGACTCCATAGATTTATGTTTGGGGCCAAGTCAGATAATAAACTGTATGCAGATCCGGAGATCCGCAGTGCAATGAAGGCGGATACGCGCGAGGCATACCGGTCGGGATTTCGGGGCCCGGCGCTGGATTTGGAGTTGTATACCAAGGATTGGGGATTTGATCTGGAAAAAATCAGGGCGGACGTGTATTTATTCTACGGGTCTGACGATACCAATGTGCCCATTGCGATGGGGAAATATTACGCGGCGCATATTCCGAAGAGTAAATTAAAAGTGTATCCCGGTGAAGGACATTTGCTATTTATGACTCATGCCGGAGAAATACTAAGGACACTTACTACATGAGTATTCAAAACGATTTACAAAAACTGGCAAATAAAAAAAGGGCGGCGCTGCTGGCCGGGTACTTCAAGACGGGGAAGGGCGAGTATGCGGAGGGGGATAAATTTATTGGACTTACGGTGCCGCAAGTACGGATGGTTGCGAAAAAATATAACAATATTTCTTTATCTGAAATTGAAACTCTTCTCCATAGTCCTATCCACGAGTTTCGATTAACCGCTCTTTTTATTCTCACAAAGCAGGGCAGTTCAAAGGTAAATTTCAATTTTTATTTAAAAAATACAAAATATATTAATAACTGGGATCTGGTCGATCTGTCTGCGAAATATATTATTGGTGGATATTTGATGGACAAAAAGAATGAGCGGAACATTCTCTACAAACTTGCGCGGTCAAAAAATATGTGGGAGAGGCTGATTTCAGTCCTCGGAACGTTTTTGTTTATAGATAAAAAAGATTTTCAGGACGGTTTGCGGATTGCAGAAATGTTACTACACGACAAACAGGATCTCATTCATAAAGCCGTCGGCTGGATGTTGCGTGAGATAGGAAAAAAAGATGAAAATGTGCTCGTCGAATTTTTGGCGCCCCGTTATAAAGGCATGCCGCGCACGATGCTCCGCTACGCGATAGAAAAATTCTCCACCTCCCGCCGCGCCCGTTACCTCTCCGGCACCATCTCATAAATACCAAAATATTTGTAATTTACCTAACTGACATACATTAATCGATTAATGTATGATGACATCGCATGACACATATATCCAGATATCCATTGGATAGCGTTGTTGAGAAAGAATTATTTAGCAAATTTTGGGGTTCTCTTTCCTCTCTTCACGATTCTGATACGGTAGCAGCATTTTTTTCGGATTTTTTGAGCGGTACTGAACAGGTAATGCTCGTAAAGAGATTTGCGATCGCCGTTCTTTTACTTCGTGGTAAGCGACTGAAGGATATAAAAACTGTTCTCCATGTTTCGGACTCCTCTACAGGTACAGTCGGTGCGTGGCTCAAAAATGCCAAGCCAAAAACTATAAAAACGCTCGAACGCGTTATTCGTGAAAACTACTGGGAAGAATTCGTCGATAAGGTCGAAGGGTTCATTGACGCACTCCCACCGCGGTACGGAACGAACTGGTCGAGAGTAGGGAAGGAGCGTTGGGTTAGAAAAACAGAAAGAGCATCAAGACAATCTGTCCGATAATTTAACATACATTAATCGATTAATGTATGTTGCGAATGTGTGGTACTATTTGATCATGAAAGTTAGTTCTAAAGAAATCTACCGGATGTTTGGCGGGAAACTGCATGGGCATAAAGTAATGAAAGATTTTGTCTGTCGGGCGCTTGCGAAATTCCCCGTAGATATTATTGACCATATCACGACGGACTGCTGGTTCCTGGGTTCGACCCAAGACGCATGGGCGTACGCGTTTCGTGGCGACGAAGTGGCAGGGAAACATTTAATTATTCTGTCGGACTCATTGTGGGACCAGCCTGAGGAGGATATTTTCTATACCATTGCGCATGAAATCGGGCACGTGGTCCTCGGGCACCGGAACGCCATTCTCGAGCCGCAAACGAAATCCGAAACCGCCCGTCAGGAGCGGGAGGCTCGCGCGTTTGCACTGAAATATGTATGAAAAAAATCAAACGTTTTACCATGATTGCGTCCGGCTATCTCATGCTCGTGCGCAGTGGGAAAATTTTATTATCGCGAAGATTTCAGACGGGGTATGAGGATGGAAAATATAGTTTGCCGGCCGGTCATATTGAAGAAGGGGAAACGCTCACTGCGGGCACGTGTCGCGAAATTCAGGAAGAGATTGGAATAAAAGTGACACCGGCAGATTTGACACTTGTCCATGTGATGCACCGAAAACATGTGGATATCCGCATGGATTTTTTCTTCACGACGGATAAAAAAGCACTCGTGCCAAAAAATATGGAGCCTGAAAAATGTGACAATCTCTCTTGGTTTTCGCTTCATGCTTTACCGACAAATACTATCCCGTATATTCGGACGGCGATTAAGAACTATCAAAAAATGATTCTGTACTCTGAATTCGGATGGAACAATCACCGCTAAGGCGGTATAATAGAAGTCTATGTTCCGTAAACTCCGACGGATTCCGTGGTCCCTGTTTGCTGTTCCTTTTGTCGTTGTGCTGGGCGCAGCCGGATACCTCATTGCTTTTCACTCCTTTCACAATGCCGTAGTCGCGAATGTCATCATCCTCACGGTGATATTTATCGGGAGCATTGAATTACTTCGCGATACGTTTGACTCCATTATTCATAAAAAATTTGCACTAGACTACATCGCACTTCTTGCTATAAGCACAGGGATTCTTACCGGACATTATCTTGTCGCTGCGGTCATCGTCCTTATGCTCGCTACCGGCACAACATTGGAAAAATACGGCATGATGATGGCCAAAAAATCCCTGACGGCCCTAACGAACCGCATTCCGCACGATGTGCATTTGTGGGTAAACAAATCTGTTGATAAAAAGGTAGCAATCGAAACGGTGACCGTAGGCGCGGCCATTCTCGTCCGTCGCGGTGAGGTGATACCACTTGATGGCACGCTGGAAAGCACGAGCGCGTACATCGATGAATCCAGTCTTACCGGTGAGCCGTATATGATGGATAAAGTTGCAGGCGACGTGGTGCGTAGTGGCACGGTAAACACCGGAGACGCGATTGTCGTACGGGTTGCGCGTGCGGATGCAGATTCGACCTACCGCAAAATTATTGTGATGGTGCAAAAGGCTGCGGCAGAAAAAAGTCCGCTCATCCGCATTGCCGATCAGTATAGCGGAATTTTTACTATCGTTACGCTTGTTTTGGCAGGTATTGCATACCTTCTTTCCCACGATTTTACCCGTGTTTTGGCAGTACTCGTCGTTGCCACGCCGTGCCCTTTGATACTTGCGACACCGATTGCTCTTATGGGTGGCATGAATGCGGCGGCCAAAAAACGGATTATTCTCAAGCGACTTTCCGCAATAGAAGTGCTCTCACGCGTGCAGGCACTTATTTTGGACAAAACCGGAACACTGACCCTTGGCATGCCAAAGGTGCGTGAGGTTCTATTGTCTGGCAAAACAATTTCTCAAGACCAGGCGCTTATCGTCGCGGCAGCAATCGAGCGGCACAGTTTACATCCGTTTGCCAAAGCGATTGTGGAAGCCGCAAAATCCGCGCGCGGAGACGTTGTTGCCGCCACAAACGTAAAGGAAATTATCGGTCAGGGAATTCAGGGAACCGTTGGTGGAAAAGCATATACGCTACGGAAACCCAGTGAAGGCGAGGGAATGAGCATAGAACTTATACGCGGCAACAAGCGGATTGCACTCTTTACGTTTGAAGATGAAATTAAAAAAGATGCCGCGCACATTCTTAAAAAACTCATGGCACACGGACTACGACTGCTTCTCTATACGGGAGATAAAGAAGTGCGTGCTAAACAAACGGTGAGTTCGCTCGGCATCATGATTGATATCAAAGCCCAGTGTAGTCCGGAGGATAAACAGGTGGGTATCCACCAGTTGAAAAAAGAAGGACTCGTGACGGCGATGGTGGGTGACGGCATAAATGACGCGCCGGCTTTGGCTGCTGCTGATGTAGGGATGGTGTTTAGTAACGAAGAGCAGACGGCGTCTAGCGAGGCGGCGGACGTGGTATTTTTGGGAGGAGATTTGGAACTACTCGCCACCGCCTTGGCTATAGCCAAACGGACACTTCGGATCGCCCGCGAAAGTATATTTGTCGGCATTGGTCTGTCTATCTTGGGTATGATCGCGGCTGCGGTCGGCATACTTCCGCCTATCTGGGGGGCTGCGAGTCAGGAAGCAATCGACGTCGCCGTTATTTTAAACGCCCTCCGTGCCAGCCGCTACAAGAGCGACATTATTTAGTTGTAGATATACACCGGGGTTCCTACGTCGGCAAATGTATAGACTTCCCGAGCGGCACCGGGAGCAAGAGCGACACAGCCCCCTGTTGAAGGAGTCCCTATTGATTGCGGACTCGCTTGTATAAACTTGCCGTCGGCGGCGATACGGTAGGGTTGTTCATGAATGCCGAAGTACGCGTTGAGTTCGCGGCTATACGAAAATCCCATCCACCAGGGGAGCCAGTCGTTATAAATATCGGAAAATCCTAAACCAACTTTATTGAGGATTTCAAATTTGCCAGTCGGCGTAGGGTAATCCAGGCCGGTTGACACGGGATAACTTTTGAGCATTTTTCCTCCGGTAAATAAATACATTTTGGCTTGTGCGATATCCACTTCGATGTATTTGTTCGCGAGCGATCCGTTGGTCGTGGGTCCCGCGCCGGGAGCTGTGGATACGGCGCTGATATCTACGCCCTGCAGCCGGAGCGCGATAACTTTTGTAAAATCGGCAATGACATTTTGTGTTACCAAACTATCGCGGATCGGAAATCCGCTGCCGTGAATGCGTTTTGTCAGGACGTCGTTTAACGCTTTTGCATTTACGGAAAGACTGGCATTTATCGAACTCGGATCGTAGGATACGGTGGTTGCCGCCCGGATATCTTCCTCTTTAAGTTCAATGGCCTGCGTGGAGCCACCCATATCAAGGTACACCATGATCGGCGTGCCGAATACAGCGGACAATTTTTGATTTACGTCTGCGATCTGTTTTATGGTTTCGTTCGATTTTTTGGCGAGCATCGGATAAATAGGGCGTGTATACGAGCCGAAATGTGTGTGGAGTAGTTCTTTCAGACTGTCCCGGTCAAAACGGTACTGCCCGCTGTTTTCTTCGACTACGAGAGACTTGGTTTCCGGATCCACGGATACGGCATCGGCCGCGGTACTTACGTCAAATACCTGATCGTCCACAAACTGATCAAATTTTTGCGTAAATTCCAGTGGGGTCTGAACGAGTCGTTTGGTCACGAGGGACTGGAAAAAATTTACGAGATTTAATGGAAACATTGCTCTGTTGGGAGCAAATGCGTCGTTCACCGTCTGTTCGCTATCAACGACGATGCCCAACTGGTCGTACCGGTATTCGTACGTCCGATTTTTAACTTGTATTTTGGGAAGTATTTTTTGCTCGGTTTTAATGAGCGATGTCACTTGTCCTGCGGTTTTTCCGGAGATGTTTACCGTCCCCAAATAGGTATTGGGGTAGGTAACTATATTGCTATATAAAAGGAAGGCGAGCAGGAGATTGATAAGTAAAAATGTCGCAAGCACCCGGTTTCTGCGGCGGCGCGAAAGATGACGGATGTGATGAACGAAATGCCTCATGTCATAAGTGTACCAGATGCTATACTGGATATATCGAGTATGGAATCACTGTCCGGGTTAACTGCGCAGGAAGCAAAGGTGCGTTTACAGCGTGACGGGCCAAACACGCTCGCGCAGCGGAAAGAGCCCTCCATCATTGTCCGATTTTTACAGAAACTCACCAACCCGCTCATTGTCCTGCTTCTTGTTGCGGCCATCATCTCTGCGTTTCTCGGGGAAGCGTCCGATTTTGTCATCATCGCCGTTATCACGATCGTGAGTATTACGCTTGACGTGTATCAGGAGGCTACAGCCGTAGGAGCTGCGGAAAAACTCAGGAAGCGCGTATCGATCACTGCGACGGTGATCCGCGACGGTGCGAAAATGGAAATACCCCTGCGGGATATTGTCCTGGGAGACTGTGTGCAAGTGTCCGTCGGGGATATCGTGCCGGCCGATTGCCGTCTCCTCTCTTCAAAAGATTTACTGATAGATGAATCCAGTCTCACGGGGGAATCCTATCCGCAGGAAAAGCTTGCCGTAGATAAAAAAAATATGTTATTCATGGGGACTAACGTGATTACGGGGGAGGGAACCGCCATCGTGATGGCGACTGGTGGGGCGACGGAGCTTGGGAAAGTCTCAAATCATTTGGTAGCACCGCGGCCAAAAACGGAATTTGAAAAAGGCATATCCGATTTCGGGATGTTTCTTTTGAAAACTGCAATTGTATTTGGGGTCTTTGTGTTTGTCGCGCACGTGTATTTGGCTCACGAGCCGCTCACGAGCGTACTTTTTGTCCTTGCACTCATTATTGGTTTTGCGCCGGAGCTTTTGCCCATGATCATTACGATCAATTTGTCGCGCGGGGCCCTGCGCATGTCCAAAAAAGGAGTCATCGTCAAAAGTTTGCCGTCTATTGAAAATTTTGGAAGCATGGATATTCTTTGCACCGATAAAACCGGAACGATTACGGAAAACCGGATTATTCTTGAAAAATATGATGATGTAAGCGGAGACAAGAGCGAAAAAGTGCTTCAGTACGGTTATCTTGGAAGCATATTCCAATCCGGATTTCATGGCCCCATGGAAGAGGCGATTTTATCGCACAAAGAAGCGGCGAGTAACGGGTTTCGCCGCGTTTCCGTGATTCCGTTTGATTTTTACCGAAAACGCGTGTCGGTAGCCGTTACCAACGGCAGGTCGCGATTCCTTATCACCAAAGGCGCGCCGGAGGAAATTATCAGACTCAGTACGCGAGTTGAGCGTTCCGGTAAGATCGTGACGATGACTCAAGCGTTTCGGAAAAAGTCTTTGGCAAAGGTCGATGCGTATGGAGCGGAAGGTCTCCGCGTGTTGGGGGTCGCGTATAAGCCGGCAGGCAACGGGAATATTTTTTCCGTCAAAGATGAATCGAATTTGATATTTTTGGGATATATGGCGTTTTTGGACCCGGCCAAAAAATCGGCGGGGGAAGCACTCGCCCGACTCGCGCGTCACCATATTGGCGTCAAAATAGTGACCGGAGATAGCGCGGTTGTGACGGAAAAAATCTGCAAGGACATCGGGTTACCGGTGGCGGGAGTCGTGGGCGGGGACGAACTTTCTACACTCGATGATGCCGCCCTGCGGGCGCTTGTCGAGAAAACGACGATATTTGCGAGAGTCGATCCGGATATGAAACTCCGTGTGATTGTGGCCCTGCGTGCAAATGGCCACGTCGTGGGGTATATGGGCGACGGCATCAACGATGCGCCTTCTCTTCGCGCGTCGGATGTGGGAATTTCTGTGGATAACGCGACGGATGTGGCGAAGCTTTCGGCAGATATTATCCTCCTCCATAAAGATTTACACGTCCTCATGGAGGGAGTGCATGAGGGTCGTGTCACGTTTGCCAACGTACTCAAGTATCTTAAAATGAATATCAGTTCGGATTTCGGGACGATGGTGAGTATTTCGATAGCGTCCGTATTTTTGCCGTTTTTACCCATTCTGCCGGTACAGATATTATTGAATGATTTGTTGTATGATCTGTCGCAGCTCACGCTTGCGTCGGACCGCGTGGATGAATCCTCGCTTGAAGTGCCGCGAAAATGGGATGTAAAATCCATCAGGAGATTTATGTTTATTTTTGGACCGGCAAATTCGGTGTTTGATCTCCTCACATTTGCGATACTTCTCTCTCTTTTTCATGCGTCCGTGCCGCTTTTTCAGACGGGGTGGTTTTTGGAAAATATCGTCGCGCAGACCATTATCGTCTTTGGTATCCGGACGGCTGTCGTACCGTTTTACCGCAGTCATGCAAGCCGCATATTCACAATGTCGCTCGTGGCCATTGTTGTGGTTGCCATCCTGTTGCCGTTTAGTCCCCTTGCCCCTGCGTTTTCGTTTGTGCGTCTGCCCGCCGTATTTTTTGTCATCCTCGTGGGGGAGGTGGCTGCGTATCTGATGCTTGCCGAAGCACTCAAGCGGCGGTTCGTTGTATAATAATGGTATGATACTTTCCGATCGTGATATAAAAAAGGCGATAGCCTCATCTCGTATTAAGATAACCCCTGCGCCGGATATGAGTACGCAGCTGGGGAGTTGCGCACTCGACCTCCGCCTTGGCAACGTGTACCGCGTGTTTGATCACAGCCGCACGCCGTACATTGATCCGCAAAATCCGAGTACGCTTAAAGATGTGACGACAGAAATTAAAGTAAAAGCAGGCGAAGCGTTTACGCTGCACCCGGGAGAATTTATTCTGGCCGTCACGGAGGAACATATCAGTATGCCGGATGATTTGGCGGGGCGCCTGGAGGGGCGTTCATCGATTGGCAGACTCGGCGTGGTTGTGCACTCGACCGCAGCGACGATCGACGCGGGGTTTCGAGGAAATATCACATTGGAACTGGCAAATATGGGCAGGATTCCCGTCATGCTGTATCCGGGTATGCGGATTTGTTCGATTTCATTTGAAGAGCTTTCCAGCCCTGCGGAAATTCCGTATTACCGGAAAAAGTCCGCAAAATATTCCGGCCAAAAATCCCCCGAGGCGAGTAAAATTTCCCAAGATTAACACTCTCTTGACAACCCTCGTGGGTTTTCCCATACTTGAAGTATGGTAGATCAGGTTATCGGACTATTGCTTCTGGGACTTGGCATAAATAAAGGCATGGTTTTAGGAGATCAGACGACCGCGGTCACGGCTACATCTGTTGGTATCCGGCCAGGCGAAGACCGCAAAAATGTATTTCATATAAACACCGCAAATTTTCAGAGAACGATAAAAACCGCGACCGGGGCAGGCAATAAACGTACAGAATTTGATAAGCGTGCGTTTGGTGAGGCCGTGCTCCGGGTGCAGGAAGATTTTACGAACCGTTTAGAAGCCAGCCGTGAAGCTGCCAAAAAAGAGTTTGAGGATCATAAAAAAGAATTCGAGCTGGAGCTTGCTCACATAAAAGATACGAAAAAACAGGCCATTGTCGACCGGATTAATACGAATTGTCAGGATATTAATGTGAAGCGGACGACTGCTATGACGGGTATGCTTGCCAAATTAAGTTCCATCCTCACGAATGTCACGAATCGGGCCGCGACTGCATCGGCATCGGGCAAAGATACATCAGCAGTCGATACGGCGGTGACCACAGCCCAGGCCGCTATTGCTGATGCTCAGTCAGCAGTAGCTGCGCAGGCCGGTAAAACGTGTACGATCACCATTACGAGCGATACGACCGTGAAAGCCGATGTAGGTAAAACCATAAGCGGTATTGAGGCAGATCTAAAATCCGTGTACGCGAAAGTGATTGCGGCTAGGAAAAGCGTCGGGGATGCGGTCAAATCACTCGCCCTGGCACTGGGTGAATCGTTATGAAAAAAACATCTATCATCGCCATACCGGTTTTAGCCGTCATACTGCTTCTTGCAGGAGTTTTTGTGTGGAAAATGGTGTCGCCGACGACGAGTCCTGTGGTGACCAGTCCGGGGACGTTACCCAATTCGGTAACCAGTGAAACCAGCTCAAAGCCCGCCAATCCGTTTAGTTTTTTGTTTGCGCCGCAAGTGACGCCAATTCCCACGCCCACGCCGGCTTCTGCAGCTGCTATGAATGCAGACCTCCAAAAAGTGGGTGACGACGGAGGAGTCGTCGATTTTACCTCTCTCAAGTCGGATGTGAGCGGATTGTAAGCGTTTATTCCAAATCAGAATCAACAGGAATCATAAACTCCAGTATCGTACCGCAATCACAGGTCCACTCTGCAAATCCTTGCTTGTATATTGTTTGATTTAATCGGATAAGCGCAGTTGGTGAAGGCGTATGCACCGTACCTTTTGGCGTTTGATGCTCATACGGTATGAATGCATAGTTTTCACAATTTTCATCCCCCGGATCGAGCTGCTGGATGCGTAATATTTCGGGCATTAACCTATTTTATCACATTGGGACGGGCTATTTGACCGTTACGCTTTTGGCCAGATTCCTGGGCATATCCACATTTAACCCGCGTTCGACCGTCAAATAGTACGCGAGGAGTTGCGAAACCACAATATTTGGAATAATTGTCGCTTCTTTTGCATCAGTGACCGGTAAGTAGCAATCAAATACCTCGTGCGGTTTATGCGATATTCCTACGATATATCCGCCGCGTGCTTTCATTTCCATCGCTCCTGCCAGGTTTGCCCCGTACGTTTCGTCATCCGGCAAAAATGCGATGCACGGCGTGCCACGCGTGACTAACGCCAGCGGTCCGTGTTTAAGTTCGCCGGCGGCGAGTCCCTCTGCATGGATATAACTGATTTCCTTTATTTTCATGGCCGCTTCCAGTGCCGCAGGGTAGGAAAGACCGCGGCCGATAGTGTACATATGCTCAACCGTGCTCATTCGTTTTGCGAGTGAGCGTATCCGAGCGATATTTTTTTCCGTTAAAATATTTTTCACAGACTTTGCCGCCAGTATAAGTACGCGGGCGCCCTCATCGGATTTCCCGGCTACCGCATACGCCAGGAGGGTTAAATGCGAAAGCATGCCGGTAAGCGCTTTTGTAGAAGCGACACTAATTTCCGGACCCACACCGATAAGGATTTTATCGTGAGACTCCCGATACAGTGTGCTGCCTAAAACATTTACGAGGGCAACGATTTTCGCACCTTTTGCCTTGGCTTTTTTAATCGACTCCAGTATATCCATGGTTTCGCCGGACTGCGAGATAGCGATGACCGTACTTTTTGGTGTCAGAAAATCCAAATGATATCCAAATTCGCTCGCGATTGCGGCATTCACTTGCCGTTTGGCAATTTTGGAAAATAAATATTCTCCTGCGATTGCCGTATATGATGCGCTGCCACACCCGATAACATATATGTGTGACGTTTTTTTCAAACTCGTAACGACGCGGGCGGCCTGAGAGACACCGGATGCAGCGATATCGGCGATCATCTGCGGTTGTTCACGGATTTCTTTGCTCATGAAATCCGGATAGTCTCCTTTTTCCGCGGCTGCAGCGTTCCACGTAAGCGTTTGTTTCTTGGGCTTGATACTCGAGCCGGTCTTTGCGTTAAAGAGCATGATGCCATTTTTGCCGATAATCGCCATTTCATCATCTTCTAAATAATGTACCTGCCTGGTATGTGAAAGGAGAGCAGCCGCATCGCTCGCCAAAAAGTTTTCCTTATCACCGAACCCGACGACGAGCGGGGAGCCGTTTCGGGCCGCAATCAGCTGATGGTCCGCGATATTCAGCACGATGATGGCGTTTAGGCCCTCCATTTGGTTAAATGCTTTTTGGACGGCTTTGGAAAGTGCCATCGTTTTGGCGTATTGCTCGATCAGGTGGACTGCAACCTCCGTATCCGTTTGGGATACAAAACGGTGGCCTTTTTTGAGGAGGTCCTTTTTCACTGTCTCATAATTTTCAAATATGCCATTGTGGATGATCGCGATTTTCCCGGTGCAATCCAGGTGCGGATGCGCGTTGGTATCTGTCACGCCGCCGTGCGTGGCCCAGCGCGTGTGGCCAAATGCAAGCGAACTTTTTGGGAGATCGCGGACATGCGCATCACCGATTTTACCGGCTTTCTTTTTTAGAACGATTGACGCATAGTCGAGCGGTACTGCCGCCACACCCCAGGAATCGTACCCTCTGTATTCAAGCTTCTTTAAGCCCGAAAGCACCAGATCCGCTGCATTTATTTTGGTTCCAGCATATCCAAAAATTCCACACATAGTAAGAACTCCTTATGATAAAAGTAGATAAATAGAAGACAAAAAGCGGAACTACATTGCCGATTATTTCTAATCGCGCATTACGGTAGATAGTGCTACCGAAGGGTACCCGCAGATAATTCGATTAACCCTTTCCTCGTATCCACCCGCCCTCACTGCCGTACGGCTGAGAGGCGGGGGCCACACGCTATGTACAAATTTTCCGCTTTTTAACGAGCTCCTTCCTTGACCCTATGCTACGGATAGTTAGATATATTGTCAAGTTTTCACGGGTGTGATAGAACTGTTTCGTGGCAAAAAAATATCTGTATATTTCGGTCATGGGAACGATGGGGAGCGGCAAGACCACCGTTGCCCGGCTTATTGCAAAAGAATTAAAATTCCGTCTGATTGAAGAAAATTTCGGTGATAACGCGTTCTTATCCCGATTTTATAGTGATATGAAACGCTGGGCATTTCATTCGCAGACATTTTTCCTTATGGAGAAGATAAATCAAATGCTGGAAACTCCCGCACTTCTTGCGAAACATTCCATTGTTCAGGATACGCCTATTCAACAGGATGCATTTTCGTATGCTAAAGCACAGCACGTCTTGGGCAATATGGATGACGCAGAGTGGCGGCTATACCAAAAAATTTATAAATCATTTGAGCCATACTTTCCGAAGCCAAATCTGATTATTTATCTAAAAACTACGGTTCCTGTTGTCGCCGGGCGTATTGGGCATCGGGGTCGAGGGTACGAGCGAAATATTCCCCAAAGTTATTTAGAACTGCTGGATATGCTTAATACGCGCTGGTTGTCGGAAAATAAAACAATACCTGTTATGATAGTGAGTACTGATGGTGTATCTCCCAAAAAAATTGTTGAAATAGTACGGAAAAAATTATGATGTTTCCCGATGTAAAAATATTTATTTGGGATTTTGACGGGACGCTGTATAAACCGAATCGCGATCTTTTTCATGCCGTTCGAGAGGGGGAGTACCGAACGATTATGGAATTGACTCATCGGACACGAGACGCCGCGATTACTGAATTTGAAAAACTATACAAAAAAGCGACGCCGTCGGCGACCCAAACGGTTGCAAAAATTTGCGGCATTACGACGACGGAAGCTGCTCTCTACATGGAGAAATATTATGACCGTCGAATTTTTTTGCAGAAAGACGAAAAGCTCGTTGCGCTATTTAAAGAACTAAAAGATGTTACGCATTATATATTGGCAAACGGAGTCAAATATCGGATCGAAGAAACACTGAACATTTTAGGATTAAGCCCAAATATATTTCGTGAAATAGTAACCTCGGAGCTATCCGGAGAAAATAAGCCCAGTGATAAAGGATTTAAATATATCCTTGAAAAAACGAAATTGCCTCCCTCCGCGCATATCATGATCGGGGACCGCGAAGCAGTCGATCTGGCTCCTGCAAAAACGCTGGGGATGCATACGTGTCTTGTGTGGAGCGATATCAAAAGTGCCATTTCGGATGTAACGCTCCCGAGTGTTTATGAGATCCCGTCGCTTTTTGTCACTTCTTGATATGTCAAAAGATCATTCTAGAATGCCAAGTATTTTTAGTTTCACTACTGGGGTAGTTTCTTGGGAAAATCAACAAAAAATTGAAAAGGCAGACGATTTTGCACATCGACATTTGGGTCTTGAAAAAAAACGTTCATCGAAAGAACGGAGTGAATATTGGAGTGGTTCCTCGCACCTGGCCTCCAAATTGCGGGAGGTTATTGATGAAGTCGTAGCACTGAGACCCGGATTTGATAGAGAGAGCCTTTCAATAGTAGAAGGAACAGGAGAAGTCGTGATGAAACGGGGAGATGTATATCATTATGTAGATGTTCAGGATGATTCCATTTATGTTTCTCCAGGTATATTACCAAGTAGGATGATTAATAAATTGAGGCGAAGCAAAGAACTTGACCTATGAAACGAGGGAAACTTATTGTTTTTGAAGGGGTGAGCGGAACGGGAAAAGAGACGCAGGCGAAATTGTTGCAGACGTATTTAGCATCAAAAAAAATAAAATCTCATATCGTATTTCATCCGTCGCCATCGCTAAAACCATTGTTACGCAAAGCCGTATCGACGAACGAACAAGTTGCACTTCTTGCAAAAGACAGGAAATACAATGTGGATACCAACATAACACCCGCCATCGCCCGCGGGCAGTGGGTTATCAGTTTGCGGAATTACATAAGCGCGTATGTGTATCAGGGAAATGGAAAAGAGGTTGAAGCGATTGACTTAAGACCTGATTATTTATTTTATTTCGATATAGACCCAACGGTTTCTATGAAACGGATTTTATCGCGCGGTGAAATACTCGGGAAATATGAAACGCCGAAATTACTCAACGAAAAACGAAAAAAATATAAAAAAATTCTTCAACGGATTCCCCACATTACTATAGATGCATCGGGCGACATTCAATCTATTCACAAAATAATTATTAAATATATATCATATTAATTCATTAATACATTTTCTGTGTACTTGTATCATGTATATATTTTGTTTAGTATAATTTTTATATGAAACGTGGATTTTTTATCGTATTTGAAGGAGGAGAGGGCGCAGGAAAATCGGTGCAGGCGGAATTTTTAACCAATAGACTTCGGTCAATGGGTTACAAGGTAGTCGTGACGCGGGAACCGGGTGGTACCCGAATTGGTGAACAAATCCGCGCTATTACCCATAACCCCGAGAATGTAGACCTGGATCCGGTGGCGGAAGCGTATCTTATGGCTGCCTCGCGCGCGCAGCACGTCCGGGAAACAATCGAACCCGCACTCGTTGACGGAAAAATTGTTGTCTCCGATCGATTTGTGGATTCCAATATTGCCTATCAGGGGTATGGGAGAGCGCTCGGGGAAGACGTTATAGAAAAATTAAACGTGCTTGCTGTTAATGGAGCCCATCCTGACGCCGTTATTCTTCTCAATATTCTGCCTACGCTTGGTCACGCTCGTTTGGAAAAAGAAGGAAAGCGGAAAGATCGGTTGGATATGCAGCAGATGGATTTTTACCAGCGAGTACATAGAGGATATTTGGCTCTTGCAAAAAAATTTCCAAATCGATATGTTGTTATCGACGCGACTGGGTCTATTGAAGAAGTCGCGTCTTCTCTATGGCAGGCACTATCAAAAAAATTACCAAAGGCAGGTTAACGGTCATTGCCGGACCTATGTTTGCCGGCAAGACGACGAAACTTCTCACACTGTTTTCCGTATTATCAAATTTGGGATATAGTACGCTCGTGTTTAAGGCAGAGGCCATGAGTAATGGCGGCATGGGCCACACAAAATCGCACGATGAGCGCCCGCTGCCGGTTATTTATATCGATATGAAAAAACCGGGCAAAATTCTTGACTACGTGGGTACGCAGGGGATACAAAAAGTAATTGTCGATAACATTAACTTTTTTCCGAAAACAGAATTTATGAGTGTCGTAACAAAGTTATTGAACAATGGAATTGATGTGTATGTGAATGGCCTTATATATGATTACCGGAAAAAGGAATACGGGGCAACAAAGTCTCTTATGAAATTAGCCGACGAAACGATTGAACAATTCAGTATCTGTGTGCGGTGCGGAGGAAAAGCTGCGCACACCGAGCGGATTGCCGGCCCTACTGTGCAATCGATCGGGACCACGGGAAAAGTAACTGCAAAATATATAGCCGTTTGTTCCTCCTGCCACAAAATATACAAGGGATGAAATTAGATAAAGTATATCTCGTTATCGCCGGTTCTTTTGGAGCCGGTAAAACCGAAGGGGTGCGGGATATGTACTCTTTTTTGGATTCCCGGCATCAACATTACGATCCGGCGATTAGTGACGCAACATATATTCTCGAAGCCTTAGGCGAAGACCACAAAAAAAATCGTGGAATTAATCACATGCATGAAGGTCAACGATTTCCTCAGCCGCATGACCATCGGCCTGGTGAAAAAGATCTGCAATTTGCAGTAACCGGCAATTTTGTTCCTCATTACATGTACAACAATTTTTTTAGACGGCTTTCGCGTGAAGTTCCCAGCGACCGGTTTCAGATTGTTGAATGGTCGGGTGGACGTAATATCCACCCGCCTGATCATCCTGCGGTGAACGCTGATTATAGCTTCAGGACACAGGTACAGGATTTGTGGTCAGGGAGTTATGAACGCGGGTGGCTGTCACATGTCGCCCTTATGATTCATCCGGTAACAGACTTTGACCAGCGTCTTGTATTTAACCAGCGGCGATCCGATAGAGATCCCACCCCAGATGAAATAGCACGAGGTACGCGTTCCTGGGGGATCCCTCTTGACGGGATGAAGCTTACAGGCAACGACGACTTTCTCGAGGTAGTACCGGATTTGGAACGCATGGGACTGGCGGGAAGAATACATCCAATATCAAATAACGGTGACGGTACGTACACAGCAGAGCTATCGCGGATTCTGACGGAGGTAATCGATCCAATGATCAACTTTGAAGGGCAAATTAATAAGGATGGCAGTGGGTCATCAACGACACAAAGGGGGATGCGATGATAAAAATTATATTTAATTACGGACTTCCGGGTTCCGGTAAAACATTGGTGAGTTATAGAGATGAAGAATTGCTTCGAGGAGCAGGATTCACGCCACATTTTATGCACGATAAAGAATTTTTGGACGTTGCTGTGTGGAAAGATGTATCAAGGTTTCTTCAGGATTCTTCACGTAGGACTCCAGAAGGTGGGGTTAGGGGAGAACATTCCTTTGTCTACAATCCAGATGCAGGTATAGGAAGACTACGTATTGATTTTTTTGATGGCCACGGGTTAACTCAATGCCATGTTGAATATTTCAACAAACTACAAGAATTTGTTCGTGATGCCGGCCCGAAAGATATTGCCGTTGCCGAGATTACGCCGGGTAATGATGATTATTCATATGGAGAAGGCAAAATTCCCGTGATTCACAGTCCAGGTTGGAATCGGCAACAAATTACAACGCGGGGGTTTTTGCAAGTTGCATTGATCAAAGAAATCATAGCGGATGATCCCGTAAGATTTAAACGTAACGAGGACCGAACTACGTATAATATACCTTACGATGTAATGGATCGGGAATTTCGTAATACAGGAGGCACATTTTCCATGTTGGATCGGCTGGCGTTTGGTAATCGATATACCTCGTTGCAAAATGACGGAAATGATTTTGGCGAATTACTACGGAAAGTGGACGAAAGATTCCAGAATTTTCTCGCGCCGAGAATGGGAATTGAGGGTAGGCCGCGACAACTTGAGAGGTTATGACCACTATTTATTTAATTCGCCATGGGGCGTATGAAAATCCGTACCATATCATGCACGGGCGGATGGCTGGGTTTCCGCTTTCGGCAGAGGGGAAGGCGCAGGCAAAAAAAATTGCCCTTGTTTTAAAAACGAAACCGATCAGCGCAATTTACAGCAGCCGTCTCACGCGCGCGAAAGAAACGGCAGAAATTATTGCCGACACATTTAAACTTCCGGTGTGGTACGACGAGCGGTTGTTGGATATCCGCAGCCCCTTACAGGGTAAACCGAATGCATACGTAAATTCTCTAAATTCCTATTTTTATCATCCGGCGTTTATCGCGGCCGGGGGAGAGCGGTTAGAAACGGTATTTGACCGCATGGATCACTTCATGCGCCAAAAAGCAGCCGACCATCCCAACGAACATATCGTGGTCGTATCGCACGGAGATGGTATTATGAGTATAGCGACTCGCTATGCAGGAAAACCGCTGCCGAAATGTTTTCCGTACGATAAAACGTATGTGGCTCAGGCGCGGGGACTTATGATTGAATATACAGTGGGCGCACCAAAGCAAAAAATTGTTTCGATATGAAGACAACCGTGTATCTTATCCGACATGCGGCATACGAAAGCCCTGATCATATTTTGCCCTTCCGGTTGCCCGGATTTCATGTATCGGACGCGGGGAAACTGGCCGCAAAAAAATTGGCTGAATATTTTTCCACGAAAACAATTGATGCAGTATATTCCAGCCCCTTGGAGCGAACAATGGAAACAGCAACAATTATCGCAGGAAAACAAAACGTTATACGTGATGACCGGCTCTTGGAAGTACGTTCACCCGCGCAAGGGAAACCGGAAGGATTTCCGGAATCGATGGGCGGATGGAAGATGTATGAAACCGATTGGTATACACACCAGCACGGAGAAACGCCTGAAGAAGTACGTGAGCGGATGAAAGATTTTATGGAAGAAAAAGTTGCCGCACACAATGGGAAGGAGATTATTGTCGTCTCCCATGGGGATCCTATCATGTTTTATTATGCTCAATATGTAGGGAAGCTTTTCACGGACATACCGTATGTGCAAATGGGGACGGTTTTGACCCTTGTATATTAGGTGCTGTCTGGTACACTGGTAAAAAGCAGTTTTTTCTCAAGTAACGAATAGCGCGGCCTCCTTCGCTATTCACCAAATGAAAGAACAACTAGAGGAAACGCATTACTTTCAGATTATTACTTCTAATCGCGATCGCGCACTCTGGCTGCAACGTGTATTGCCGGGTGGGAAATCAGATCACATTCGTTGGACACCGGTTGATGAAGACAGACAAAAAGGAATTAGCGGAACCCCTATTGATCTTGTACGGAGGATTTCAGAATTCAAAGCGGGTGAGGATTATAATGTATTTGGCTCCAATCTCGGTAAGGTGCTAGATAATTTACACCAAAGAGGGTTTACCCATCTTAATCGGTTTACATCTGATACGATACGGGTTGTCTATGACGACGGTGCAGAAATTGTGCAGCATAAGCCAACATTAGAAGATTTAGATCGATTGCCGCGTGTGGTTTCCGGAAAGACGGCGGCGGTGGTAACTGCTATAACAAATCTTTCTGTTGCTTTTGAAACAATGAAGCCTTCAATAGAAACTGCGGTAACTATGGCTGTTTTCCGATATAGACATTTCTCAACAGAAGAATTTTGGGATTTTGTACGCCAGTGTTCTATCGGAAAAATGCAAGGTGTTTCCGGAGGTATTCCAATAAATACCTTCCCAAAAAATCCGCTTATCGAATGGGACGATGGCATTAATGTTACTTTTGTGCAGAATGGTAAGTCAACGGATGTTGCAAAAGGAGATATTGACCCGAATCCATGTGTCCATGGGGCTTTTTCTGTTGTACTGGAAAGTATATTGAACTCTCCGGGTTCATCTTTCCCTCGCCGCGGGGATATATACACAGGCTAGTTGCATTTGTCCGTTGGTTATTTTATTATGATGCATATCCTATGATCTAACACTCCTTTTTCATCGTTTTGTCCCTTTACTCGCGTTATATTTTACAGGAGTGTCCAATGAAAAACTTACGTACAGAAGATCCACAGCTTGCAGATTTTATTCAAAACGAGGCTAAGCGGCAGCGAGATGGCCTCGAAATGATCCCGTCGGAAAACTACGTGTCCCAAGGGGTCCGTGAGGCTATGGGATCGATTCTGACGAACAAATACTCGGAGGGCTATCCGAAACACAGGTACTACGGAGGGAACGAGTTTATAGACGAAATAGAGGTTTTGGCGCAAAATCGAGCACAAAAATTGTTCAATGTGCCGTACGTCAACGTGCAGCCGTATTCAGGTTCGCCTGCGAATCTCGCGGTGTACCTGGCCACGTGCCGGCCCGGCGACACCATCATGGGCTTGAACTTAACTGACGGCGGGCATTTGACGCACGGGTGGAAAGTATCGGCAACGGGAATATTTTATAAAAGTATTCCGTACCACGTGACAGCTACGGGCCGCATAGATATGGACGAGGTGTGGCGGTTGGCGCGAGAACACAAGCCAAAACTTATTTGGATGGGTGCGACAGCGTATATGTATGCGTATGACTATGAAAAGTTCGCCGAAGTCGCCGATTCAATCGGTGCATACCTGGCTGCGGACGTGGCCCATGTGGCCGGTCTCATCGTGGCAGGCTCCCACCCCAGCCCGGTCAAATACGCGCATATCGTGACCACAACGACGCATAAAACCTTGCGGGGTCCGCGCGGCGCCATGATTATGGTGACCGAAAAGGGACTGAAAAAAGATCCTGAGTTGTCCTCCAAAGTAGACCGCGCGATATTTCCGGGTTTACAGGGCGGGCCGCATGATCACCAGACAGGAGCAATCGCGGTAGCACTCAAAGAAGCAGCGACTCCAGGGTTTAAAACATACGGGAAACAAATCGTTAAAAATGCGAAAGCACTCGCTGCAAGTCTCAAGTCTGAAGGTCTCATGTTGGTAGGCGGCGGGACGGAAAATCATTTAATTTTATTGGATCTGGTGAGTATTTTGGGCCCCGGCGGCGGTATATTTGCCCAAGAGGCTCTCGGGGCGGCGGGGATTACTGTCAACAAAAACACCATTCCCCTCGATCCGTCTTCACCCTTTTATCCTTCTGGAGTAAGACTAGGTACGCCAGCTTTAACCACGCGGGGAATGAAAGAAAAAGAAATGAAAATAATCGGGAAATGGATAGCTCAGGCACTCAACGAGATCGCGGATTGCCGTTTGCCGACAGACAAAGAAGCGCGGATCGCGTACATCAAGAAGTTTAAGGCGTCAGTGGCCAAAAATAAAAATCTTATAAAAATGAAGAAGCACATAAAAGGGTTTACCCGCCATTTTCCCTTGCCATAAATGAAAACTGAAGAAATAAATCAATCTCACGCTGATTTTTTTACCCGGCTGGAGAGACAATTCCCGGAGGCCATGCATGCTGCCATAATAAATGTAGGTGAGACGGAGTTACAACGATTAATTATCGGTGAGGTCGCCGCCACGACGACATTATTTACCGGCTTTGAGAGGGGTGATTCACCTGCTGAAGCAAAAAAAACGTATAGAGATGGGTACAATGCGCTTATGAATAAATTGAAAAATGACCTACGGGCGCTCAATCTTCCTTCAGGGGTATTTGATCAAGCCGTGGCATTTGGGGTAGAGCAGTTTAACAACACTCGAAAATAAATTGCAAAGAAATGATGTTTCTGGTATAATCTTTTTATTACACACACTCACAGAGATCTTCTTTGTCCGATACTATCGTGACCCGTGAGTGGAAGATGAAAAAGAAGATGCGCATGAAGCACCAGCGTATCGTGGTGCTTTTTTAGATTATGGAAGAAATTACACTACAGGCACTATTGGAAGCGGGCAGTCATTTCGGCCACAAGGCAGAACGTTGGCACCCGAAGGCCGGTCAGTTTATTTACATCAAAAAAGACGGCATCCATATCATTGATCTAGCCAAAACCAAAGCAGGACTCGAAGCTGCGATGGCATTTATTCGCGAAACGGTCGCCTCCGGCCGCCAAGTGATATTCGTCGGTACGAAACGTCAGGCGGCAGGCGTGGTCAAACAGGAAGCGGAAGCTGTGGGTGCGCCGTACTTTGTCGAACGCTGGATCGGCGGATTTTTGACGAACTGGGAGCAGATAAAGAAAAATATTCAGAAGATTCTTTCCATGGATGCAGACCGCTCATCGGGCGCCTGGAAAAAGTTTCCCAAACATGAACAGGTAAAAATGGGCCGCTATCTGGACCGGATCAAGATTTACTACGCCGGCGTCTTATCGATCAAAGAAGTACCGGCGGCACTCGTGGTCGTCGATATCAAAAAAGAAGATCCTGCGGTCCGCGAAGGGAAACGCATGAATATCCCGGTCATCGGCATGGTAGACACGAACTCTGATCCGACGGGGATAGAGTACGTGATTCCGGCAAACGACGACGCAGTGGGATCTATCCAATACATCATCCACGCGCTTGCCAGCGCCTACGGCGAAGGGAAAGCAGAGTGGAACAAGGCGAATCAGGATGCAGCAAAAGCCGCAGAACCCAAAGCAGAAGAAAAGAAAACAGAAGAGAAGCCAAAAAAGAAAAAGGCATAATATGAATATTTCTTTAGATCTTCTGAAAAAACTCCGCGAAGAAACAAAAGCCGGTGTATCGGATTGCCGACAGGCACTTGAGGATGCAAATGGTGACCTCGCCCGCGCCAAAAAGCTATTAGCTGAGCGGGGACTGGAAAAAGCCGAAAAAAAAGGTGATCGCGCGACGATGCAGGGACTAATCGAAAGTTATGTCCATGCCGGACGTGTGGGCGTGCTTGTGGATGTTCGGTGTGAAACGGATTTTGTAGCCCGGACGGACGACTTTAAAAAACTCGCCCACGAGATTGCCCTGCAGGTGGCTTCCATGAAACCGAAAACTGTGGCGGAACTTCTGAAAAGTCCGTATATACGTGACGCGGGTATGACGATTGATGCGCTTATCAAGCAAACGATCGCTAAACTCGGCGAAAATATCACGGTTGCCACATTTACCCGCTTGGAACTGGGCGAGTAAACGTGATACTATTATTGCGATGATCGAACCCATTCTCAATGCGGCGCGCGAGAAAATGCGTAAAGCCCTCGACGTGACGCGCACAGACCTTTCTTCCATCCGATCCGGCCGCGCAACCCCCGCACTTGTCGAAAATATCGTCATCATGGCCTACGGCGGGTCGCAGCGGATGCGCATACAGGAAATGGCCACGATTACGACGATGGATGCAAAAACAATTGTGATCGCGCCCTACGACACGTCTACGATAGCAGAGATAGAAAAAGGGATTCAGGCGGGGTCCACGGGGCTCACACCGGTCATTGATAAAGATATCATCCGTATAACCATACCATCGCTTTCCGAAGAACGCCGGCTCGAATATATTAAACTCGCGAAAGCCAAGCTTGAAAGTGGCCGCGTGATGGTGCGCCAAATGCGGGGTGATGCCATGCGGGAACTCAAAAAAACGGAAGAAGAAAAAACGATATCCGAAGACGAGCAAAAACATGGAGAACGTCTTGTACAGGAGCTCACCGACGAAATGATCGCCGAGATCGATACGATGGGCGAGCACAAAGAGACGGAGCTCATGCAAGTGTAACATATGGATGCTTCTTTTGAGAATCTTCCGATGGATGCCCAGCTAGGTCACGATATACCTTCGGGATTAGCGAGATTGTTGCGGGCCATCAGCACCACAACACTCGGTTCATCCCAGCAAGAAAATTTTCGAAAAAGAGAAGCAGTTTTGAAATTCCGTGAGGCTCCCGTTTTTGACACGCAGGATCACATCGCATATATAGGTTCAGGTGAGGACTGGCAATTTCCGGCTGCATTGGGAGCCGGGACCATAGACATGGTTGATCCAGTATTTTCCGATTCGACCACGGCAATGCGGATGCTAAGAAATGTTCAAAAAATCGATGGGAACGCTCGACTTGGCTATCCCGGAAAAGACTGTATTATTTCCGCAGTCGTTGATATTGGAGAGGGGCCCAAACCGATTCGATTACGACTCATTGCTACCGAGGCGGCTTTGTATGATCCAGGATATCCGCTGGACGGCGTTCTTGAATTTTTGGGACCCACGAAAATCGACGGAGGAGAGTCGTCTCCTGTGCTGCCGAATATTGCGAAGAAATTGCGGCCAGGGGCGCGCGTTATAAATTTTGACTTTAGTGAGCAAGCGTTGCCAAACAATAGCGGCTGGTTGGTTCAAGGCGGTGAAAAACCGTCCGTACTGCGGGTTGCCGATAACAAATTAGTTATTTCACTGGCCGAGGCGGCTCTTGAGGCAAGGAAGAATTTTTTTGATCACATGCCTTCCAGTTTGGGAAAAAGATAATTTCTTCCTGTTGCGTGTTTGCCCGTATTTGTATTAAATAGATATATGTTTGTTACCGTCATCGTCTTTGTCGCGATACTCAGCATCCTCGTCTTTATTCATGAACTCGGACATTTTACCGTGGCACGTTTGATCGGGGTAAAAGTAGAGGAATTTGGATTCGGATTGCCGCCGCGGATTTGGGGGCACAAATTTGGCAAACACGGCACCATGTACTCCATAAATTGGCTTCCTATCGGTGGATTTGTAAAGTTGGCAGGAGAAGATGACGACGATAGTCAAAAGTCAAAAGTCAAAAGTCAGCAGCTGAAAGAATATTTTTTTGCGCGAAGTAAAAAAGAACGGGCTGCTATACTCCTTGCTGGCGTGTTCATGAATTTTCTGTTGGCTGTGGGAATCACGACGTATTTACTGACCCAGGGTGTGCAGGAAACAGCAGGCCGCGTGCACATAGAAAGTGTATTGCCCGGTGGACCCGCGGATAAAGCAGGGCTCAAAAAAAATGATATTATCACCGGGTACAAGACGCCTGGAGAACTTATTGCGTATGTCAAAACTCATGCCGGAGAAGAAGTAACGTTGTCTGTTCTTCGTGATACGCACACGATTCCAATTACCCTTATACCTCGAAAAGAATATCCCAAAGGCGAAGGACCCACCGGGATCGCGATTTCGGATTTGGAAACGAAAACATATCCCGTTACACAGGCGCCGGGAATGGCGGTAAAAATTAATCTCCAGCGTGCATGGGAAATGCTTAGCGGTATCGGTGGGCTTGTGGTGCGGCTCGTGAGATGGCAGCCTGTAGGTCAGGATGTCGCCGGCCCCATAGGGATTGCGGTTGTTACCGGGCAAGCCGTGAAGTTTGGATGGAAGGCAGTCCTCGAATTTATGAGCATATTGTCTCTCAATTTAGCGGTACTGAACGTTTTACCCATTCCTGCGCTCGACGGCGGGAGACTCGCATTTGTTTTTTTGGAAAAAATACTGGGGCGTAAAGTGAAACCTGCGTTTGAGCAGTCGACCCATCAGATCGGAATGATCGTTCTTTTTATTCTCATTCTCCTGATTTCCATAAATGATATTCTCCGGTTGGCACGGGGAGGATAATATGAATAAAACGGTCAATACGGTGGTGTGGATAATACTTTTTATATTTCTTATCCCAAGTTCGCTTGCTGTTGCTTCATGGAATAGTTTACCAGGTAGTCGGTTGTTTGCTACAAAACTTTTTATGGAACAGGCGCTTGTATTTGTTATTCCGTCGGCTCAAGCCAAAGGGAATTTGCAGATTGCGTACACAGAGCGGCGTTTTTCTGAGGCAAACCGGATGCTTGCAGACCAATCATCCGTTCAGGGACTTTCCTATTTGGATACTCAGGTGAATACGACCAAAGATGCAATCTTGGCAACAAGCGATCCGGTCGTCAAAAGAGAGCTTGCGACAAAATATTTGGCGACATTGCGGTCGGTTTCAACGCAGCTTGAACAGGAAAAACAAATTGCCGTGGCAAACGCTCCTGTCCGCACGGTGACGCGTGCCCCAACCCGTACGGTGGTTGTTACTCAACAAACAACGACTCGGGTTACACAAACAACGACGGTGAGCCAACAGAGAGTTCAGGAGACTACGGTCACGACGCTACCATCCCCGCCGCCGCCATCTCCGGTGCCAACGTCTTTTACTCCGCCACCCGCTGTCACGGCGCCGCCGACATCCGAACAGGTGGTCGTATCTATAGGCACGTCGACTGATCATGTGAATAAGGCGATAGATGAGATGAAAAAAATTTCCGAGGGAGATACTGGCTCCGGCAATTTCAACAATAATAACAATAATAACGGGAATAATGATAATAACGGAAGTAATAACCAGCGCGGCGGAAATCAGAATAAGAATAATGGCAATTAAGCAGGCGATTTGACGTTTGGTACATTTAAGTATAGTATAGGCAAACAAGTGAATACATGCGTTTGAGTCCCGCTCCGAACGGGACAAAGCAGTCCCGCTAAGAACGGGAACGGAGGCGAAACCGTAAAAAGATTGCATCGTATGTCATCCCGAGCTTGTCGAAGGATAGAGTACGACTGAGGCTTAGGTAATACACAAGTCGACCTCTGGTCGATTTTTTTGTGGCAAAAATCTAGGTAATGCAAGGTGGTACCGCGGAGTGCTCCGCCCTTGTCCTGACGTTTTGTCTGGGGCAGGGGTGTTTTTTGTGGCCATCCGCAGGTAAAAAATATATGAAAGACTTGCCCCGAGCGAGTCTTCGAGTCGAAGGGAGGTGGTGTATATGACAGAAATAATTATGAGCGATTTTGAAAATATGAAACAAAATGCACTTGCCGAAATTCGGGATATTCTTGGAGATCAACTTCAGGAATTTTCAAGCATGGAAGCGCTTACGCGTGACGGCACGGAGCTATTACATCAGGGAATAGGTGGAGTGACTCTCGTATCGACCGAGAGGGGTCGAATGCTCGTCTTAGCCGCGGGATTGCTGGCACGGGCAACAAAAGAACGTCAGCGCGAAATTGCACATTGGAATAGCGCGCCTTAACGGTACTATGCGTCCGACCTGCGGATGGCATATAATAATAAACATCGGAGGGATCTATGCAGCAACAATTTGGTAAGAAAGAACTCAAGAAAAAATCAGAAAATTTGTCCGACTGGTATACCGACGTCATTCTCAAGGCGGAGTTGGCGGATTACGCGCCGGTCAAAGGTACCATGGTCATTCGCCCGTACGGGTATGCACTGTGGGAAAAAGTACAGGAAATATTAAATGGCATGATGCGGACCAAGGGCGTTGAAAACGCGTACTTTCCGTTATTTATTCCGCATTCGCTTCTTGATAAAGAAAAAGAACACGTCAAAGGATTTGCCCCAGAGCTTGCAATTGTGACGATTGGCGGCGGAGAAAAATTGAAAGATCCTTTGGTGGTGCGCCCAACAAGCGAGACGATTATGTACGCCATGTACGCAAAATGGGTGCATAGTTGGCGCGATTTGCCTATCCTCATTAATCAATGGAATAATGTCGTGCGGTGGGAAAAGCGGACGTATTTATTCCTCCGGACGACGGAATTTCTCTGGCAGGAAGGCCATACCGCCCACGCCACGGAAGCGGAGGACGTAGACATGGTGCTGTCGGCTCTTGAGTGGTACCGACAGGTCTACGAAGATTATCTGGCAATTCCGGTATACCGCGGGACAAAAAGCGCGACGGAAAAATTTGCCGGAGCCAAAACGACATATTCGATAGAGGCACTGATGCCGGACGGTAAAGCGCTTCAAGGAGCCACGAGCCATAATCTGGGCCAGAATTTTGCAAACGTATTCGGTATACAGTTTCAGAATAAAACGGGTGAAATGGAATTTGTGTGGCAGACGTCGTGGGGATTTTCGACCCGCAGTCTGGGAGGCTTGTTCCTCACGCACGGCGACGACAACGGCATTATTTTACCCCCGAAAATTGCCCCTATCCAACTGGTCATCATGCCAATTCATAAAAAAGATATGGATGGCACACTACTTTCCGCACGCGCGGCAGAACTCAAGGAGTCGCTCGGAAACGCGGGAATTCGCGTAAAAGTAGACGAGCGCGAGGATCCTAGTATCGGCCGAAGATTTAACCAGTGGGAAGTCAAAGGTGTGCCGCTACGCCTGGAGCTTGGCCATAACGAACTCGCAGCAGACAATGTGGTGCTTGTTCGGCGTGATACGGGTGAAAAGGTGACGGTACCACGTAAAGAAATACTGACGACGGCGCAAAAAATACTTGCCGAAATCCAAAAATCGCTTTTTGAGAAAGCCAAAAAGTTCCGCGATGAAAATACGCGGGAAGCGGCGACCTATGACGAATTTAAAAAAATCATGGAAACGACAAAAGGGTTTATCAAAGCATTTTGGTGTGAGGATGCAAGTTGCGAGGCCGCGATTAAAGAAGAAACAAAAGCGAGCACCCGTTGTTTACCAATGAATGCTCCCGAAGAAAAAGGCACGTGCGTCCACTGCGGCAAGCCTGCAGTACGCCGTTGGCTTTTCGCGCAGTCATATTAAATCATGAAAACGATTGTTACCCATATCGGGCCGGACTGTGACGCCATTACCTCGGTGTGGTTGGTCAAAATGTTTTTTCCCGGTTGGGAAGAGGCGGCTATGGCGTTTGTACCAGCCGGAACATCGCTGGGCGGACGTCCGCCGGACGGGGACCCCGAGGTTATCCACGTGGATACCGGGTTCGGTCGATTTGACCACCATCAGACAAACGCGGATACGTGTGCATCGGTTTTGGTGTACGAAGAGATTAAGAAAATGCGTGGGTCGGATGCGGCACTTGAACGTCTCACGAATGTAATTAATGATATCGACCATTTTCGTGAAGTATTTTTCCCCAATCCCACCGCGGATTTTTGGGATTTGAGTTTAGTTTCCCAGGTAGACGGGTGGCGCCTCATCCACTCCGATAATCCGATTAAAATTGTTGATTTAGGAATGAATTCGCTCGACGCGATTTATAAAAATTTCCAAAATAAAGTGTGGGCAGAAAAAGAACTGAAAGAAAAAGGCGTGGAGTTTGATACCAAATGGGGGAAGGGAATCGGCATGGAAACGACGAATGATGAGACGGTGCATCTGGCGCAGAAAATGGGGTATATGATTGCGGTTCGCAAAGATCCGAAAAAAGGATATCTCCGGATAAAAGCGTACCCCAAAGAAACGATTGATTTGGAGGCGCTCTATACTAAAATGAAATCAGATGAACCGGATGCCACGTGGTTTTTGCATGCAAGTCACCATATGATATTAAACGGTTCGAGTAAAAATCCGGATATGCGTCCGTCGCAAAAAAAATTACAAGAAATAGTTGAGGTAATAAAAAATTTCAAATGAGTGATTGTATTTTTTGTCAGGTTATATCCGGGGCGTTGCCAAGTACGAAATTATACGAGGATACTGACGTCCTTGTGATAAAAGATATTCATCCACAGGCACCGGTTCACTGGATTGTTATACCCAAAAAACACACGTCTGAACTGCTTACGGCTGATGATGCGCTCATCCATCACATGATGACGGTCGCCAAAAAAATTATCAACGACGAGCACATCGCGAAGTATAGAATCGTCAATAACGGCAAAGGGGCAGCTGTGATTGACCACCTGCATTTTCATGTGATGGGAAACGTGGACAAACTCCGGACACTGTAATTCATGGTATAATGTACATACGAAAGTGAGGTGTTCTAATTTTTTATGGTATACGTTAAAGCACAACCAGGAGATACATCAGATTCGCTCATTCGAAAATTTACGCGCAAAGTTCTCTCAGAGGGCATTTTGCAGGATTTGAAAAAGCGGGAATTTTATCAGAAACCCGCGGAAGTCCGCAAAGAGAAAAAGCGTGAACTTATTCGGCGCCTGCGGCACCCAAATCGAGGCTAATATCATGCTCATGGACAAACTCCAGTCTGACCTCAATACATCCCTCAAGGCAGGGGCAGCGAGTCGCGTGGAGACCATCCGTTTTTTGATTGCCGGGGTCCGAAACAGCGTGACCAATAAATATGGAGCGCAGTGGGAAGAAAAAATGACGGATGCCGACGTGCTGGATATTGTCAAAAAGCAAATAAAAACGCACAACGAATCTATCGATGTGTTTGCGAAAGCCGGACGACAGGAATTAGTGGACAAAGAAAAGGTTCAGCTGGCGGTGCTTACGGAGTTTGCGCCGAAAGAACTTTCGGATGAAGAGCTGAAAAAACTCATTGAACCAATAGCAAAATCGGGAGAAAAAAACTTTGGACTTTTAATGAAACAGGCGATGGGTGCAGTAAAAGGTCAAGCCGACGGGGGACGAGTATCCGCGTTATTAAAACAACTGATATGATTCGAGTGCTGTTTCAGACTGAATCCCATTTTCCGGTTGATCGTAAAAAGATAAAAACTGCCATAGAACAGGCTCTGGAACATCAGGTGCATCGCGACGCCGAAGTAAGCGTCTCGGTTGTGGGTGATCGGCGGATGCGGGTGCTCAACAAGCAGTATCGTGCACTGGATAAAACGACAGACGTCCTATCTTTTGGATTGAATGATCCGACGGTCAAAATTCCCGCTGAGTTTGTTGAGGCGCCTGATGATATATTGCGCTTGGGCGACATTGTGGTATCGTATCCGCAGGCGGTGGAAGAAGCCAGAGCGGAAAATAAACTCGTCGATGACCAAGTCGTTTTTTTGGTTCTTCACGGCCTCGACCATTTACTGGGAAAGCATCATCCGGAATAAATAATATATGTCTTTTTATCGAATTTACCGTCCCCAAGTCTTTGAGGAAATAGATAACGTTGCGGTACGCGAGCACTTATTGTCACTACTTACCAAAGACAAGAAACAGTTGCCTCATGCATATTTGTTCACCGGCCCCAGAGGTGCGGGAAAAACGACAGCCGCCAGATTGATCGCAAAACTTTTTAATTGTGTAAAGGCAACCAAAAATGGCCCGTGTGGCGTCTGCGAACAGTGTGTGAGTATCGCCGAGGGGAGAAATCTGGACGTCATCGAAATTGACGCGGCCAGTAACCGCGGGATCGATGAAATCAGACAGCTGCGGGACAGTATCAACGTGACGCCCTCATCCTCGTCCTACAAGATATATATCATCGATGAAGTGCACATGCTTACGACCGAGGCGTTTAATGCTCTTCTCAAAACGCTCGAAGAACCACCGGCACACGCGGTGTTTGTGCTGGCGACCACCGATCCGCAAAAAATCCCCGCTACCATAAAATCCCGCTGCATGGGCATTTCGTTTCACAGGGCAACGATTGACGAGTTACTGGTTGCGCTTCGACGAATCGTGAAAGCGGAAAAAATATCGATTGATGATGATGCACTGCTTTTACTCGCGGGCGCCGTGGACGGATCGTTTCGGGACGCCGTCAAAATGCTTGAGCACGTGAGTTTTACCAAGGGAAAGATTACGGCGGATATAGTGCGTAGTCTCGTATCACTAAGCGATGAATCAGTACAAAGAACGTTTTATGAAAGTCTCGTGAAAAAAGATGTAAAAACATCACTCGCTATTGTTGCCAGGTTAGTTTCTGACGGAAAGGACATAAAAACATTTCTTACCGATTGTCTGCGTCATTTGCAGACTCGGCTTATAACAGGTGCTCCCGACGCGAAAGAACTTATCCGCCGATGTACGGAAGCATACGGCATGATGAAAATATCGCCGATACCGGAGTTGCCTTTAGAATTGGCCATCGTCGAGTATTGTGGAGAAGATAGCATGTCATTCCAGCGAGGGCGGGAACCGGCGTTACCCGAAGAAAAAAAGATTCCCGCTCTGGTCGGGGATGACAAAGCACTTGGTCTCTTAACACTCGAAAAACTCACCGAGCATTGGCTCGACTTTATCACGGCACTGAAGCCGTATAATAATTCAGTTGCGGGGGTATTACGAAGCGCTAGACCAAAGGACGTCGCGCATGGTATAGTAACTATTGAGGCGTTCTACCAGTTTCATAAAGATAAACTGTCGGAATCCAAAACCAAGGATATCATTTGTGATGTACTTAAAAAATTATTCGGTGAGAAAGTAAAAGTAGAAATCGTGTTAGGTAAAAAAGGAGGGTCGTAATATGTTTAATCCACTCAAGGCAGCGAGTAATTTTGCCAAAGGCGTCGGGGATATCAATGCCATGCGGAAGCAGGCGGCGATCATCCAGGCGGCGCTTGAGAAGGAAGAATTTGACGTTAAAGAGGGGAATATCCGGATTCTTATATCCGGAAATCAGAATGTGAAACTCGTCGAAGTCGATGGTGTAGCGAACGAAACGCTGAAACGTGTCATCAACGACGCGATTAAAAAATCCCAGCAGGCTGCTGCGATGAAACTTACTGAACTGTCCAAACAAATGGAGCAGTAATTATTGCTTTGTCATTCCCGCGAAGGCGGGAATCGGTATTTGTTTTTATTTTTTGTGCGTGTTTTATGCTCCGCCACTATTACGTTTACATAATGGCAAATAATAGGCCTACGATATATGTCGGTGTAACAAATAGCATTGAAAGAAGATCAGTTGAACATAGATATGCATTTGAAGACGGATTCACCAAAAAGTATAAACTCTCAAAGCTAGTATATTTTGAGCATTTTTATGATATAAAAGAGGCAATTATAAGGGAAAAGCAGTTAAAACATTGGAATAGAAGTTGGAAACTCAATTTAATTCACCAAATGAACCCAAAGTTCGAGGATCTATATGATAAATTGATATTTGGTGGAAGAAAAAACCAAAACCGATCCCCGATCAAGTCGGGGATGACAAAAGAATAAATGAATGTTGTCGTCACCGGAAGTTTAAGCTTTGATTATATTATGGATTTTGGCGGCCGGTTCCGGGACCGGATTATGCCGGATAAACTGCACATGCTTTCCCTCAGTTTCCTTGCAGATAAAATGTCCAAACAATACGGCGGGTGCGCGACGAACATAGCATATTCTCTGAAGCTTTTAGGAATTGATCCCACCATCGTCACTGCCGCTGGGAATGATTGGAGCCAGTACAGAAAGTTCTTGGCCAAAAATAAAATTTCGACAAAATACATAACGGCGTTTCCCGATGAACCCTGCAGTTCCTATCATGTGATTACTGATCGCGATGATAATCAGATCGGAGCATTTTATGTTGGCGCTTCGCGGTATAACGACCGGCTCAAGATTCCGAAAAATGCGGATTTTGTGGTTATCGCGCCCACGGATCCGAAGGCGATGAGGGTATACGTGAACCAGTGTCAAGGAACGCGGTATCTGTATGATCCTGCATTTCAAATAGGTAATTTTACGCCCGACGAACTCCGTGTTGGCATATCGCACGCGGAAATACTTATCGGTAATGATTATGAAATCGCCCTTATTCAGCAGAAATTGGAAATCACACACGAGGAGCTCGTCATCATGTGTCCTATACTCATCACGACCCTCGGATCGAAAGGGTCTATTATCGAAACGCGCAAAGAGAAAATTCATTGCAAGCTCGCTACGCCAAAAAATGTAAGTGACCCTACGGGCGCAGGGGATGCATATCGGGCAGGGTTTCTTGCGGGTTATTTGCGAAAGAAGGACTTACAAGTTTGCGGACAGATGGGGTCTGTGGCGGCTGCCTATACCGTGGAAAAATACGGGACGCAAACGCACACGTATACGAAAAAGGAGTTTATAAAGAGATACTTTGAAAATTTTGGAAAAAAGATTATACTCTAGCCTATGATAAAAATGACGCCGCATGATATTAAAGATGTATCCCTTGCTGCGAAAGGCAAACTCCGTATTGCGTGGGCCGGGCAGTCCATGGCTGTCCTTAAGCTTATCGAGAAACGGTTTACGAAAGAAAAGCCCCTGAAAGGTATAACCATCGGCGCATGTCTCCACGTAACCGCGGAAACCGCAAACCTCATGCTCGCGCTCAAAGCAGGAGGCGCGAAAGTCGCGCTTTGTGCGAGTAACCCATTGTCTACTCAGGACGACGTGGCGGCAAGCTTGGTGAAAGATTACGGTATTCCGGTGTACGCGATGAAAGGTGAGGACACCAAAACCTACTACAAGCATCTGAATGCAGTCCTCGATACCCACCCAAACCTTACAATGGATGACGGAGCCGATCTTGTTTCATTGGTTCACAAAGAGAGACCCGAGCAGCTCAAAGATATTATCGGAAGCAACGAAGAGACGACAACCGGCGTTATCCGTCTTAAGGCGATGGCAAAAGATAATGCGCTGAAAATTCCGGTATTTGCCGTGAATGATTCCGACACAAAACACATGTTTGATAACCGCTACGGTACAGGACAGTCCGCGCTTGATGGTATTATGCGAGCCACGAATGTACTCCTGGCCGGCAAAACGTTTGTCGTGGCCGGGTACGGGTGGTGCGGTCGAGGATTGGCATCACGGGCCCGTGGGATGGGCGCACACGTTGTTGTCACAGAAGTTGACCCCATTAAGGCGCTCGAGGCGGTCATGGATGGATTTGTCGTCATGCGGATTACAGATGCAGCCAGAATTGGCGATATATTCGTCACCGTGACGGGTGATAAAAGCGTCATATCACTTGAACATATTCTGAAAATGAAAGACGGCGCAATTATCGCGAACGCGGGTCATTTCAATGTGGAAATCGCGGTTGATGAACTCGAGAAGAAAGCCAAAGCCAAAAGAAAAATACGCGAATATGTCGACGAATATACGTTGCCCAACGGCTCGCGCCGCTACATCCTTGGCGAGGGCAGACTTATCAATCTCACTGCGGCGGAAGGACACCCAGCTGAGGTTATGGACATGAGTTTTGCCAACCAGGCGCTTGCTGCTGAATTCTTTGCAGTGCACAAAGATAGTCTTTCGGTTAAGGTTTATACCATTTCCCCGGAGATGGACCGCGAAATTGCCAGACTTAAGTTAGTTTCCATGGGAATCAAATTTGATACCCTTACCGCAGAACAACGGCATTACCTGGGTAGCTGGGAAGAAGGAACATAATTTGGTATACTAGGACATGAATGTATCTCGGCGTCTCATTGATGTCCCCGCTTCACCGATCCGTAAACTTGTCCCCCTTGCCGTGGCGGCAAAAAAACAGGGCGTCCATGTCTTCCACCTCAACATTGGTGATCCCGATATAGAAACACCCGAAGAAATGATAGACGTACTTCACCATTGGGATATTAATCCCATACGATATGGTCAATCGCAGGGGGAGCCGGTATTTTTGGACGCGCTGACGTCGTACTATCACGGATTAGGATTTCGATTTGTGACGCCGGATACTATTCAGGTGACGTCCGGCGGATCGGAAGCGATATCCCTGGCTATGTTTGCGGTTGCCGGCGCGGGAGATGAGATTCTCGTTTTCGAGCCGCTCTATACAAATTACAATACGTATGCACTCATTAATGGCGTCACCCTGGTGCCGATCCTTACGCATATCGAAAATGGATTTCATTTGCCTGCGCGCGCAGAGATCGAGAAAAAAATTACCAAAAAAACGCGCGCGATTCTTTATTGCAGCCCGAGTAATCCCACGGGAACCGTCTACACCAAAGATGAAATAGAAATGCTCGTCGCTATCGCCAAGAAATATAATTTATTTTTACTCTCAGACGAAGTGTACCGGGAATATGCCTACGACGGACGGCGCCAGGTGTCACTTTTTTCATACATGAAGGAGATTCCGGACCGGGCGATTGTTTTGGATAGTATGTCCAAAAGATATAGTCTGTGCGGACTTCGACTAGGGACTCTCGTCTCTCTAAACACAGAACTTATGGCGGGTGTACTGCGGATAGCTCAAGGTCGGTTGTCTGCAGGACTCGTAGATCAGTATGTGGCAGCAGCACTTACCCGGATACCAAAAAATCATTTGATTTTTTTACAAAAAGAAAATGAAAAACGTCGAGACGTGCTGTATGACGGTCTGAAAAAGATATCGGGAGTTACCATCCCCAAGCCGGAGGGTGCATTTTATACGATTGTGGATTTGCCCGTGGCTGACGCTGAACATTTTTGTCGCTGGTTGCTGACAGACTTTCGTGATCACGGCGAAACGGTCATGCTCGCTCCGGCCGCCGGCTTTTACGCCACGAAAGGAAAAGGCAAAAACCAGGTACGCATTGCATACGTGTTGAATACAAAAGATCTGAAGAGGTGTGTACGATTATTGGAATTGGCACTGACGTTGTACAATAAAATCTAAGATGAGCGATTTTCTCCTTTTTTCCGGAACCAGTAATGTGCCGCTGGCAAAACAAATTGCAACACGTCTTCATGTTTCTCTGGGGGACGTAGAAATTACACGTTTTATCGATAACGAATGCCGGATTTTCGTGAGAGACGATGTAGCAGGCAAACACGTGTACGTTATTGAGTCTCTTTCGGAAGTTGCAGACCAGCATCTCGTAGAACTTTGCCTGCTTGGCCAGGCTTTGAAAAGCCTGCACGCGGCGTCGGTTACTGCCGTTATTCCATGGATGGGTTACAGCAAGCAGGATAAAGCGTTTCGGAAAGGCGAGGCGGTTTCCGCACAGCTCGTCGCTAAATTTATCGAAATAGCCGGATTTAACCGGGTTATCACGTGTGAGTTACATTCCGAAAACGTAGTGCCGTATTTTCATATTCCGATCGTTGAAGTATCCACGCGTAAACTCCTTGCAGGAACACTAGGAAACATTTTGGGAGTTGTTATTGCTCCGGACAAGGGGGGAGTATCCCGATCTGAACGTTTTGCAAAAGAAATGCATGTGCCGGTAGTTTATCTTGAAAAAGTTCGGGATCTAGTAAGCGGCAGCGTCAGCGTTACCGGAATCTCAGAAAGTGTTGATGGGAAAAATTGCATTATTTTTGATGATATTATTAATACCGGAGCAACAGCTATAAAAACGAGTACATTTTTGAAAACACACGGTGCAAAAAAAATATCTTTTTTGGCGACACACGGCGTTCTTGCCGGAAATGCGGCACAACAACTTCGGAAGTCCTCTATTGAAGAGATTATCCTTACGGACACGATTGCTATACCAAAAGAAAAACAATTTTCCGAAATGAAGATTGTCTCAGTCGCGACGCTTCTTGCGGATGCTATAATACAAAAATGACTCTTCTTCCGAAAGCAGTCTCCAAAGTTATCGATTTGTTTGAGCGGTTGCCCGGGGTAGGCCCCAAGACAGCGCAACGCTTGGCTTTTTATCTTTTACATGTACCGCAGAGTGAATTGGACGTCTTTGCTAAAAACCTTTCAGACCTGCGGAAAAATACTGTGCTTTGCTCAATCTGTAAAAATACTGCAGAGGCAGACCCGTGCGATATTTGTAAAAATCCTTCCCGAGACCAGTCAATGATTTGTGTGGTTGAACAACCGACGGATGTGTTGTCTATCGAACGAACGGGAAAATACAATGGGGTATACCACGTGCTGCACGGATCGATCGACCCGCTCAATAACATCGGGCCCGATGAATTGTATATTGCGGATCTGTTGAAACGCGCAGGGAGCGCAAAAGAAATAATATTCGCCATGAATCCGAATATGGAGGGCGAAGCGACGGCGATGTATTTACAAAAACAAATACCCAGCTCCGTGCAGGTGACGAGACTTGCACGCGGGTTGCCGGTCGGTGCCGATATTGAGTATGCCGATGAAGTTACTCTTTCCCGGGCACTCGAAGGCCGGAGGACATATTAGTTTGCTTCGGGACTTCAGGAAAAAATGACCATTCGAGCGATATGCCACGATCTTCTGCTTGCCGGTTAAAACCCCACAAGATAGCGTCTCTGGATAGTCCTGTGGCGACGCCATTTTTGATTTGCTCCTCGTATTCTTTCCAACCCATAACTTGCTTGGGACGTTCATCGAGTTGGACAACAAATTCGGTGGAATGAAATTGTTCAGGGTTGTCATTTTTTGGAAATACTGAGTTTAATAAATGCGCTCCGTAATTAAATGAATTGAATAATAAAACTAGGTTTTCCATCTTTTGTTTTGACCGCAAATGATTTAAAACAAGCGCTATTTTTTCACTAAAGGACATGGGATCTTCTAGATTTTGCATTCGATCTCTATTTACATTATTAAATTCAAATTCGAATGCCTGTTTTAAAAATTTCATCCTGTTGATTTCCTTGTTGTTCATGGTGAATATTTTAGTTGTTAGGACGCTCTAAGTCAACGAACTTATTGATTGAGTTGTCGTTTAAGGCGATAATAAAATGATTATGGCGACACGTTCACAGATCGAAGATGTGCTCCGAAAAATACCTGATCCGGAGATCGGGGTGTCACTTTCAGACTTAGGACTGATTTATAATATAGAAATAGACAGTAAGTCCGGCAAAGTGGAAATACTTATGACCTTAACCACCATTGGGTGCCCGCTGTTTGAACAAATAGCGGGACCGATTCGCGCGGGAGTGGGCAAACTCGACGGCGTCAAAGAAGTCGAAATACTTCTCACGTTTGAACCGCCGTGGAAACCGGATATGATGAGTGCAGATGCAAAAATGCAATTGGGATTTAATTAATATTGTCGTCCCCTCGAAAGCGGGAAAGACAGGGAATTTATGGCGGGTGTAGCAAAACAAATAATCGGCTCGTTTGAAGATATCGGTAAAGACATCGTCCGGGAAACAGCAGCGCTGCCGGTTGAAATGCTTGGGATGGGTAAGAAGCCTAAAACTCAAGCCCCCACAAATCCCGTAGCTGCCCCAAAAGAACCTGAAAAAAAACTTCCGCCGCGCGAATGGCTGACCGAGCTCGCCGGAAAAAATAAAAAACAGCGGGAGCCGACGGTACAGGAACGTCTCGAGCGTGAAAAGCAGGAAAATAACGAAAAAGAAGCAAAACAGGCGGCGGTCGCCCAAAAATTGGCCCCGCTGGCCAAGATGTCTTCAAAACGACGGCGGGGTGATCTTCGAGGACAACAAAATTCCAGTTTGGATGTAAGTAAAAATGCACGTCAGGACTGATGATATAATACACGTATGGTGCGATTGTATAATTCTTTATCCCGAACAATAGAAGAATTTATTCCCCTGAAACCGCCTAAAGTAGGTATGTACACCTGCGGCATGACGGTGTATGACTACGCGCATATCGGTCACGGCCGGAAATATGTCGGCGATGATATCCTTCGGCGTACGCTGACCCGGTTTGGATTTGACGTAAAGCATGTGCAAAACGTTACCGATGTCGGGCATCTTGTTTCGGATGCGGATATCGGTGAAGACAAACTGGAAAAAGGCGCCAAAAAACAGGGGAAAACTGTGTGGGAAGTCGCGGAGCGGTTTACCAAACATTTTTACGACTCCATGGACAAGCTTAATATTCTTCGTCCCACGGTAATCTGTAAGGCGACTGATCACATTCCGGAGCAAATAGCGCTCGTCCAAACGCTCATGGAAAAAGGATTTGCGTACGACACACCGGAAGCAGTGTATTTTGACGTGGCAAAATTTCCGAAATACGGTACGCTTTTTGGCAATCAAGAATTATCTGAGAAAAAAACTGCCGCTCGTGAAGAAGTACAAACTGGTGAACACAAAAAAAATCCTGCGGATTTTGCGTTATGGTTTAAGCGCGTCGGACGATTTGCCGATCATGCCATGCATTGGGAGAGTCCGTGGGGAGACGGATTCCCGGGGTGGCACATAGAATGCTCCGCTATGAGTATGAAATATTTAGGTGAGTCGTTTGATATCCACACCGGCGGCATCGATCACATCCCCGTACACCACCCGAACGAGATTGCACAAAGTGAGGCTGCGACCGGTAAGCCGTTTTCAAAATATTGGATTCACTACGCATTTTTAAATGTTGATGGGAAAAAAATGAGCAAAAGTCTGGGAAATTATTACACTATTGAGGATATAGTAAAAAAAGGTTTTGATCCGTTGGCGCTGCGCTACTTTTATCTCACTGCGCATTACCGGAAGCCTCTTAATTTTACGTGGGAAGCGCTGACAGCCGCACAGAATGCACTGTCGGAACTTCGAAGCCATGCATCGCGGACGAGTTTGTCAAACGAAAAACTAGAAAAAATAGATGTATACAGAGACAAATTTGATACGGCACTACAAAATGATCTCAATACGCCGCAAGCGCTCGCAGTTGTGTGGGAAATGATGAAAAGTAATATTCCGGCACGGGATAAATACGATCTGCTTATGGATTTTGACGAAGTCTTGGGTTTACATTTGGGAAAAAATTTCGAGTCAAAAGCAATACCGGAAGAAATAGAAAAATTGATTACGTCCCGTGAACAGCTGCGGAAGGAAAAAAAGTTTGCGGAAGCCGATGCAGTGCGGAAACAAATTGAGTTAAAAGGGTATCGTGTCGAAGATTCCGTCGCCGGAGTACAGGTTACTTTGCAGGTACGATCGTGAGCGCGTTCATCGAGTGCTTCGTAATCTGAAATGTTGCGGCGTCCACCCCGATCGTGATTGTCGTCCCCGGCGATACAGAAGCAAAGTTAAATCCCGCGGGAGCTGAGACGACCCATGTCCCGTAATTTTGCGCTGTACCGGCGCGGCTAGAATCAGTAAACTGCACGTTATTTACCTGGAGTGTTCCTTTGGTATCATCGACGGAGGCTACGACACCGGTTAAAGCAAGCGCTGTTTTGGTCGCCGCACGAGCACGGACGTCATTGGTCGAACTAGATGACGTTGATGTTTTATCAAGTACCGCCACCAGCGCAACGGCCAGGAGTATGAGGACAACGCTGCCGACCAGGAGAAGATTTGGGTTTTTCATTGTGATCATATTGTTCCACGGTGCAATTGCCCTGTCAAGTTGTGATATAATTTATAGATGAAACGCACGAAATCTCCGTTATTTGTCATCGCTATTATCGCCATCGTGAATGCTCTGGGATATGGGATTATCATCCCTATTTTGTACTCGTATTCCCATCGGTTCGGGTTAAATGATTTCCAAAACGGGCTGCTTTTTTCCGTATTTTCGATCTGCCAGTTTATCGCCACGCCGATTATCGGCAGATTGTCCGATAAGTACGGACGAAAACCATTGCTCCTTATATCACTTGCTGGTACCGTCCTTTCATTTCTCACGATGGCGTGGGCACCCAGCGCCCTATTTCTTTTTATCGCACGAGCGATTGACGGGATCACGGCAGGCAACATACCGGTCGCCTTAGCCGTCATATCCGATACGACGGAACCCAAAGACCGCGCAAAGGGATTCGGGATTATTGGGGCCTCGTTTGGGTTCGGTTTTGTGTTCGGACCCGGCATATCAGCACTTACCTTTGGACTCGGAAGTTCTATTCCGTTTTTAATCGCCGCGGGTATTGCTGCGCTTGCTGTAATCTTGACGCTGGTGTTACTTCCGGAAACAAATACGCATCGTGGTCTGCCGCACCGGGAAAAAATATTTGATTTTGTACACATGGCGCGCGCGCTTGGTGATGCAAACGTGGGGACGACACTTTTAGTTTCGCTCTTGTACTCATTTGGATATTCACTTTTTATTTACGCCTACCAGCCGTTATCTGTTGAAATTCTCCATTTGTCAGCTACTCAGGTAGCCATAAATTTTACGTTGTTTGGTTTGGTTGGCCTAGTCGCACAGGGCCTCATTATCCCCAAGACGGTGAAAATATTCGGCGAGCGGCCGATGCTTCGAAATTCGCTTCTCATATCGGTCATGACGTTCGTCGCGTTTTATTTCACCCGGTCGCTGACCATGCTCATTGGGGTATCTATCTTGCATGCGCTAGCAAACGGGTTTGTAAACCCACTTGTCCAGGCGCTTCTTTCCAAAGAAGTGGATATGCATTCGCAGGGGTCGATTCTTGGATTAAACGCATCCTACATGAGTATCGGCATGATTTTGGGGCCCATTATTGGCGGGTTGCTCGCGACCGTCATGATTCCACTGCCATTTCTCCTTGGCAGCGCGGTTGTCGCTGTATGTTTTTTTCTGTCTCTTCAGATTCTGCGCAAGCATAAAGCAGCAATTGCCGTGTGACGGCAGTTTGACGTGCTACAATTACATCCATGAAATCCATCTGGCAAACGCTACCCCGACCGATTATGGCACTGGCTCCTATGGAAGACGTGACGGATACTGTATTCCGCAGGATCGTCGCAGAAGCCGCGCGACCGGATATTTTTTTTACCGAATTTGCGAGCGTGGACGGATTATTTTCGCGCGGGCGTGAAGCGGTTATCCACCGGTTTGATTTTACCCAGGAGGAGCGGCCGATTATCGCCCAGGTGTGGGGGAGTGAGCCGGGATTATTTTATAAAGCGGCCAAGCTCGTTGCGGACATGAAATTTGACGGAATAGATATAAATATGGGGTGTCCGGTCAAGAGCGTGCTCCAGCATGACGCGGGCGCGGCCTGTATACAGGACCCGGAACGGGCAGCGGAGATTATCGCCGCGGCCAGAGAGGGAGCGGGGACGTTGCCTCTCAGCGTGAAGACCCGACTTGGGTACAAAAAGATCTCAGAGGATTGGATACCGTTTTTACTCGAACAACATTTGGATGCGCTTACGATTCACGGGCGCACGGCTGCAGAATTATCTAAGGTTCCGGCGCATTGGGATAAAATCGGTGAAGCGGTCTCGCTACGGAATCAGATGAAAGTGCATACCGTTATTTTAGGAAACGGAGACATTGCGGATTACGCGGGCGCAGTCACAAAATGTAACGAGTACGGTGTGGACGGTGTGATGATCGGACGGGGAATATTCCATAATTTATGGGCATTTGATAAAACCGGAGAATCGCGCATGGATGACCATAAGGAACTGTTTCGTATTATGCAAAAGCATGTGACGCTTTTCGATGAAACGTGGGGGAAGCATAAAAATTTTGCAATTATGAAAAAGTTTTTCAAGATATACGTACAGGGATTTGACGGTGCGAGTGAAATGCGGGAACAATTATTTCGCCTGGAGTCGGCTGACGAGTTTTTCGAGTTTACCAAGCGTTTCATCACTTAAGGAATGTTCCATACCCTCGATATCTTTTTCGATAACACGATCCGGAAGCCCGAGTGCGTGGAAAAATTGAGAAAGTATTTCATGCCGTTTTCTGATTCGTCCGCCTACTCCGTGTCCTTTCGCGGTGAGGGTGAAGCCACGGTAGCGCTCGCGGGTAATATATCCCGATTGTTCCAGCTTGATGAGCATCATGGTGACGGATGCGGGGGATACGTGCAAACGCTCAGCCACATCCGTAACGCGTGCATACCCCTTTTCGTTCACGAGCTCAACGATGCGTTCCAGGTAATCTTCATTGGGGGTGGTGAGTGTCATTCGTTTCATTATATACCTCCGAACGCCTGGCGGATAAGCCAAAGGTTAAAAAATATGATCGCACCGGTGACGAGCCAGCTTATTACAGAAAGAATCGGTCCGTTTGCAAATCGCCCCATAAATTTTTTATTTCCGGTAAACGCAACGAGCGGCACGACTGCAAACGGCAGTTGCATAGACAGTACTACCTGACTGAATATGAGAAGTTTCGCCAGTCCGTGACTGCCCCAAAACCACACGATGATAAGGGCGGGGATGATGGCCAAAAGACGGGTTAGGAGCCGTCGCTGCCACGGGGCAATGTGTAAATGAATAAATCCTTCCATGACGACCTGCCCGGCGAGCGTGCCGGTGATCGTAGAATTGTGACCGGAGGCCAGGAGTGCGACGGCAAATAGAATGCTTGCGATGCCCGAACCCAAAAGCGGCGTGAGCAGGCGGTGCGCATCCTGAATTTCGGCGACTGAACCGATATTTCGACTAAAAAATGTGGCCGCCGACACGATGAGAATAGCAGCGTTGACGATGGTAGCCGCCGACAGGGCAATATTGGAGTCGAGTGTGGCCAGAGAAATTGCTTCTTTTTTATTTTTTCGGCTGGGGCCGAAGTCCCGGCTTTGGACGAGCGCGGAGTGGAGATACAGGTTGTGGGGCATGACGGTCGCGCCCAATATGCCGATACCGATATAGAGCATGTCGCGGTTGGTGATAAGTTGCGAGCTTGGGATAAATCCGGTGAGGAGGTGCCATATATCGGGGCGGGACAAAAATATTTCTACACCAAAACATGCGATGATGACCGCGATCAAAGAGACGACGACCGCTTCCAGATATCGGAGTCCCTTGTTTTGCAAAAATAATAGAAGGAGCGTATCAAATGCGGTGACGATGACTCCGAGAATGATCGGTAGGTGAAAAAGTAAATTGAGCGCAATGGCGCTGCCGATGACCTCCGCCAGGTCGCAGGCCGTAATGGCGATTTCCGCCATGATCCAGAGAATTTTCCTGGCCCACGGCGGGTAATGGTCGTGGCACGCCTGCGCCAGATCCTTTTCCATGACGACGCCGAGCTTGAGTGCTAAATGCTGAAGCAGCATGGCCATAAGTCCGGATACGAGGACGACGGAGAGAAGTAGGTACCCGAAACGAGATCCGCCTGCCAGGTCAGTGGCCCAGTTGCCCGGGTCCATGTATCCCACTGCGATGAGGTATCCGGGACCGGTAAACGCGAGAATTTTCCGCCATTTGGAAAATTTCTTGAGGACGGGGATGGTGCGGTGAATTTCTTCCAGACTTTTACCCATACCCAGAGTTTACCACATCTAACAAAGTTAAGTATATCTAAAATGATAGAATATAGGTATGGATAAGGCAGCGCTTCGGCAACAAATGATTCTGCTGCGGAAAAATTTTGCCGCAAAAAAGACCGCAAGTGCCGCGATTACGAAAAAGATTATGCAGCTGACGGTTTGGAAAAAGGCGAAATCGGTATGTATCTATACGTCGCTGCCGAATGAAGTTGATACAGGTGTACTGCTCCAATCCGGAAAAGAAATTTCTTGGGAATCTCTGGATCTCTATATCGTGCCGGGCGTGGCGTTTGATATACATGGCAACAGGCTCGGACGGGGACGGGGATTTTATGATAAGCTTTTAGCGCATGTGACCGTGCCGAAAATTGGGCTAGCGTATTCGATTCAAGTTCTTGCAGAAGTACCGCACTCGTCGTATGATGTTCCGATGGACATGGTAGTGACCGAGAAAGGAATGTATGAAAACAAAACATCCTGAATACCAGTATCTCGATTTGATGGCCGACATCATGAAAAACGGAAAGTGGAAAGAAAGCCACTCGACCGGGGTCAAACTCAAAAGCGTCTTCGGGAGAATTTGCCGGTACGATTTATCCAAAGGGTTGCCCGTCCTCACGACCAAAAAAGTATTTACCCGCGGCATCATTCATGAACTTCTATGGTTTCTTTCCGGCGAAAGTAATATCAAATATCTTATCGATAACAACGTGCACATCTGGGACGAATGGGCGTACAAAAAATATGAGTGGGCGGTAAAGGATCAGAAGGCGAAGGCCATGACGTATGAAGCGTTTATGGAAAAAGCAAAATCGGATCCGAAATTCCTGAAAAAATGGGGAGAGCTGGGACCGGTGTACGGTGTGCAGTGGCGACGTTGGCCGGTAGACCACAAGCGGACAGTGGATCAGCTCGGGTGGGCGATCGAAAAAATTAAAAAGTATCCAATGAAGAAGCATTACATCATATCCGCCTGGAATGCAGGGTGTATTTATGAAATGAGCGGTTCCCACTCGGCGAGCATGGTCATCGCTCCGTGCCACACCATGTTTCATATAAACATTACGGGAGATAAACTATCGCTTCTCCTGTATCAGCGGAGTGCGGATTTATTTTTAGGAGTTCCGTTTAACATTGCCTCTTACGCATTGTTGACCATGATGTTGGCACAAGTAACTGGCTATAAACCCGGAGAGTTTGTGCATGTATTCGGCGACGTACACATTTATGAAAATCATCTGAAGCAGTGCAAAGAACAATTGGCACGTACACCGCGGCCGTTCCCGACCATGAAGATAAATCCGAAGGTGAAAAATATCGATGAATTCAAGTTCGAGGACTTTGAACTGGTGAACTATAATCCGCATCCACCCATCAAAGGAGATATCACTGTAGTGGGAGGGTTTTAATGCTTTCTATAATAGCCGTCATTGGAAAAAATAGAGAACTCGGCCGCGACAATCATCTGCTTTGGAATATTCCGTCGGACCTCAAACGGTTCCGCGAAATTACGAAAAGTCACCCTGTGATCATGGGACGGAAAACATTTCAGTCCATCGGGCATCCGTTACCAAACCGGGCTAATTTTGTCATTACGCGGGATCAAAATTTTACTGCAGAAGGAGTGACGGTCGTATCTAGCCTGAACCTCGCCGTCGAAAAAGCCAAAGCCGCGCCGGGACATGAGGAAGTATTTGTCATCGGCGGTGGACAGATTTATGCAGAAGCAATTGCGCGCGCAAACCGTCTATATCTAACCCTGGTCGACGCGCAGGTACCTGATGCAGATACGTTTTTCCCCGAATACTCGAAGTTCACGAAAATTATTTCAGAGGAGCCGCAAACCGAAAACGGTATCCGCTTCACCTATCTCACTTTAGATAGATAAAGTCCTGAAACTTCTCACATGGCAGTCTTTGTGGGATAATACGGCCATGAACTTGAAAATAGGCACTTGAACCTTACAGTCCCACTTTTTCGATTTACTTTCGACTTTCAACTTCCACAACCCCGTAAAGACCGCCTCATAATGCTTCGTGATAAGTATGGCCGTATCCTAAAATCTCAAACACCGAAGCCATTATTCGCGGTAGCGGGGAGGGGTACCCCATAACTGAACTTATGCAATGCACGTATCTCAAACAAGACGGAAGCCAATGCAGCGCTAATGCGATGAAAGAGTCGCTGTTTTGTTTTAGTCACAACCCCGATACACAACAAGAAAAGCACTTGGCAACAGTAAAGGGTGGAGAGAATAGCCGGTCGATTGAACTCAATCTGTCCCCAGTTGAATTACAAAAGCCGGAGCATGTCGTTGCACTACTTGGCGATACCATCAATGGAGTCCGAAGTGGAGAGATACCGCCAAATATCGCTAATACTGTTGGGTATTTAGCTGGTCATCTACTCAAAGCGATGGAGATAGCAAATCTCGCGGGGAGACTTGAACTGGTAGAAAGTGTATTGATTGAGCGAAAGCTGACAGCGCGGTGAGGAGTTTATGTCCAACCTAAATCTCGCAACCACAGGAAAATATCTGACACCAAAAGAACGGGCGAAGCTCGTTATTGCCTTGCAACTTCGGATTCTGACAGAAACGACACCGGAAGAACGGGAAAAACAACGAGAATCGCAATGGGGGCTTCTTTCGTCGCCCGAAGACCGTGAGATAAAAGAGCTGCTCAATTCTTGCCCTCCGCATCAAGGTCGGGATTATAACTTCTATATCGACCTCAAACAATATGTCTGGGAGCATATTACCGATGAACTCCGTAATCATCTTATAACCCTTGAGCTGATGAATGGTATGATTGCGCCCCTCCGGTATCTTATGGGTATCGCGCCTTTCATTTCCGAGGGTATTGACCAACTCAAGCGCCTGCCGGTCGTTGTACTCAAGGATGAGTACGATAAAGCGGTTGTTGTTGGGCGTGAATATGAGCGATCGCAGGTAATAGAGCTTGATGGTGATTATGATTTAGCGAAACAGGAAGCCTATTACTATCTCATAAGTGAAAAGAAGATTGGTGAGGGTGACTTTGAGGGGTACATCCATTACATGGGGAACTATGGTACGTCGAAAGACGAATTGATAAAGCAGAGGGTGATATCAATGAAAAAGGATATTGCTATTTTTGAAAAACGTAAGAGTCGAATGGGCGGGGATTTACCGATGAGTGATTATGTACGACCGCACATCGGTCTTTCTGATGCGGAAATGGTGACAAAAATTGGCAAAGCCTACGAAGGCCATTTCGATATACCAAGTAAAGAGGAGCACGAGGTATGGGTGCAAACGGTGAACGAGGAGCGTAAAAGGCTCCAAGACGTATTAGAAAACGGAATCTTGAAGCCGCAGGGAAAAGGTGTAGAAGCAGGAAGCTATTATGATTGGAAAGACCGACGCCAAAAGTTTGCTGGAGACGAGGGAGCAGGTGACCGTCACTGGAATCCACTTGATGCGTCGTGTATGGAAATCGGGTTTTCTGAGGGCAAAGTGGTTCCCAGTTCGCTCGCCAAAACTGGCGATTGGCATACGATTATTGCGGCCTCCGTTCACAATAAAGACTCCATGGGGTATGCTGGTGATAGTTTCGGACAAAAGAGATTAGACGGTATCATTGCGCTATTTTCATCACTCGCGCCATTTACGCAGTCTGAAAAACAATTTGATAAGGAGGAGCGAACGATTACCGTACGCCTCGATGCACACAAAAAACTACTTTGCGACTTTGCTACGAACGCGCAGGCAGAATTACAAGCCATAACAAACAAAATAGCCCTCATTCATGCGATTGAGAATGCGTATTTTGATGGTATGTCGATTGTTGTTGCAGGCGTAAATGTAAAACTGCTCACTGTTGAAGGTGTCAAACTGCGTGCGTTGTTGGTTGCAAGCGACCATAATAGTAAGATTCGTGATGTAATTACTGATTACAACAGGTTGTGTCACGGGTTTTGGGATTATCGCCTTATAGACATCGACTCCTATCTTCTCAATCCCGAACCCAAGGTAAACGACGAATGGGTAGCGCACGAGCTTGAGAGGGTAGGACAGAAACTCCACAGCGGGTAATGATATAATACTTATATTCTATGTCTGACGGACTTTCAGAATTATTCCCAACAAACGCCGGAGAAAGCAAGTTTCAAATTGTTGGCGCTGCAAACGCAGATAGTTTGGGGTCGCAAAACTGGAAAAGATACCTTGCGAGTAAAACATTGAGAAATGCGTGGAGTCCTCCCGATGGTAGCCCGTACAAGCGATTTCAAAAAGATAAAACCATCGCATCCGTGGATCGTATAGGAGCTGCAATTCGACCGCGATATAGTGACGGCGAGGTAAATAGCGAGCAGGGCATACAGAACCTTATCCGTAGCGGAGCCTTAGGGGAACATACAGCCGTTATTTTAGATTCAGGTGGTGCGCATAGTGTCGCGATGGCAGTGAGACTAGTGGAACAGGTTGGTTATCAACCCGTGGTCATGTTTGATTCAATACCACACCCGAATGGGGCCAATAGATCAGAACAAGAACTCGCAACCATGCTATATTTTGCCCAACAAGTGGCCGGATTGAAACAGGGCGGAAAAATGAGAGCCGATGCCCCACCAGCATTTGTTCTCGATTGTCATAGGGACGATATGGTTATGAGATAGAGAGAGTAAAGAACACGTACACGTATAACACGCGGGATTTTCCTACAGCCTCGGATTTACAGCGACATGGAATTACACGAGTCGTCTATCTCAATGAAGGCGACCAAAAAGGGGGAATTAACCCATTATATCAATCCGAAAATCGACTCCCAAGCGATTTGAAGCCCCTTGTTCGTCAGTGGTCGGATTCAGGAATAGATATACTCTATACAGGCGTGAAACCGTGGAGGGATAACGAGGCTGATACTCGCCTGTTTAAGGGATTCGATTTTTAGTCAAAAATGAGTAGCTGATCCGCCGATTTGACAGATAGCCCATCAGTATGCTATATTCTCCACCATATGTTCAACAGACTCGAAAAAGACCTGCGCGGACAGGGAAAAGGAGAGTTAGCAGACGCAGTCAAAGCACTGCATAGGTTGAATGGCTCGGACGTCCCTTTGCCTGGGAAAGAAGGGGCAAGTATCAGCCGGTTTTCCGCAGAACAACGGAAGGGTTTAGAGCGTAAAGGTTATCTCGTATATAGCCTCACTGGTCAAACCATCGCAACGCTTCGCGACGCAGGTCACTCTTTTTGGTCTACATGGCATCAAGGGGAAGCGATAGAGCAACTCCGATCTATGCTTACCGAAGTAGCGGTGAATCCGAAAAGTCTTTTCCTTCAAGATAGCAACCGTAAAACCCTTGATGAACAACTCGCAGCGGTAGAAAAGTTTGGAAGAAAACTATCAGGTGAAGTAAAGGGCGTCACCGCGATTCTTGGAACAGCACCTGACTATGCCGAGCTTGCCTTTTCCCATCTTTCCGCAACGGGTAAACGATTGTTTGGCAAAGATTACGATTACGATTATACGCGTACCACAACCCCAACTGGCGAGTCCTACGTGTCAGTCGTGGGCAACTTCGATGCCGGCAATGGCTTGCTCGTCAGCAACTGGGATCGCGACGATCGCGATGGCCACATTTGGGCGGCTCCCTTGGTAGTGCCCGTTACGGCAGTTGGTCGTTAATGTTTTGATTCTTTTGGATACTTCCTTTTTGGTTCTTCGGTTTTTTGCTATACTACCCTCAAGAGACAATGTATCCGCGATTACGGTTACGGATCGCCTCTTTCTTGAATACGCGGAGTAGTTCGCCGGAATCCTTTTTTGATGCGTTTATTTCATCAAAGGAGTGTGCGAATCCGTTTCGAGACACTACGTGTTTTCTTCTTTCGCCCCGCCCCATCGGCGGGGCGAATACAATACAGCGATGCAACACACCTGTTGCGTTGCGGTGAGGGAAGATGACGGAAGAAAACACTGTTTTGGGCGAGTCCAACGTGTCAATCGTGGGCAACTTCAATGCCGACAATGGCTTGAACGTCAACAACTGGGATCGCGACGATCGCAATGACAACATTTGGGCGGCTCCCTTGATAGTTTCTCGAAGGCTACTCCGTAGAAGTGTATTCCGATTGCTTTGTGGCTCGTATCCACCCGCCGAGCATTTTACCGATTTCCTGCAAGATGGCTTGCAGTTCAAGGTATCGGCCCGTCGGCAGGGAGCGCGTGTCTTTCGCCAGACGCAGGAGTGTCTTGAGGAGGTCTGTTTTGACGCTCATTCGTTTGAGAAGTGTGAGCCTATTTGCTGCAAGTGGAATGGAGAAAAGAAGCTCTAAAAGATCGAGAATCGTCTGTTCTATTCGTTGTCCCAGGGTGTAGCGTTGGGTTTTGGGAAATGAAGGAAGGCTGGAACTCACCGTGCTATAGAGTTCGTAGAGTTTGGTGAACAGTGGAATATCTGGCCCGAAATTACTATCGGTGTGTGTGTGTGTGTGTGTGTGTGTGTGTGGCTCTGACATATGAGGGGTATTCTATCATATGAGGCTCTTATTTCACCCAATCGCTTGTTTTTGGCATGGGAAGAGTTTCGGCGCGGAAAAATGAAGAAACCCGACGTGCAGACGTTCGCACGTCGGTTGGAAGATAACCTATTTACTCTCCACAACGAGCTTAGCCGTAAAACCTATCGCCATAGCACATATACATCATTTTGGGTGCATGACCCTAAACAACGACATATTCATAAAGCGCCGGTAGTTGACAGTGTCGTGCACCATCTTTTATACACGTATTTATATGAGCTCTTTGATCCGACATTCATTTACGACTCTTATGCGTGCCGAAAAGGAAAAGGGACTCACAAGGCGGTTGACCGACTGGAAGACTTTGTGCGGAAAGTAAGCAAAAATTATTCCAATCCCTGTTGGGTGCTCCATGGAGACATCAAACAATTTTTTGCGTGTGTCGATCATGAGATTCTCTTTTCCTTTTTGAAACGATGCACTGATGACCCTGATATTTTGTGGATTCTGTGGCAAGTGATTGACAGTTTTCATTCGAACGTGGGCATGGGGAAGGGTATTCCGCTGGGCAACCTGACGAGTCAAGTCTTTGCAAATATCTACCTCAATGATTTTGACCAATATATGAAACACGAGGAGCGGGTTTCATATTATGTTCGATATGCCGATGATTTTGTGATAGCAGATTCATCAAAAGAGCACTTGTACCAACTCATTGACCCTGTGCGTGAGTTTCTGAAAACCCGCCTTGCTTTAGATTTGCACCCACGGAAGCTTTCTATTCGCAAGCTTACATGGGGCATAGATTTTTTAGGGTATATCGTGCTTCCACAGTATCGGTTACCCCGTACCAAAACAAAAAATCGGATGCTTACACATATCGGTCAGCGCATTTCTTCCCCGAACGCTTCACAAATGATTCAGTCGTATCTTGGGTATCTATCGCATGCTGACGCGTATCATTTGATGGTGCTCATAAAACATATCAGGTGGAACGGTATAGGTCGGGAATGAAGGGGCTTCATAGTCCAGATGATTGTTTTGTAATAGGTTGGTATAATGAGGTGGCAGTTCGAATAAAAGTACTGCAAAGAGAGTTTGACCGTCACTATAATGTTTATGGCCTAAACTTCATCATTAGATGAAGCATGGCTATATAAAACCAGGTTCAGGACGGAAAGCTCCCTGTTCAGTGTGCCTGAACCTGGTCGGTGGCCGAAAGGCTGCTGGGTAGTCCGCAAGGATTACCACCTGACGGGGAGCTTTTTATTGGCTTACCCCCGAATGGCGTCATAAGAAATTATGTTTTATGGGAAGGGGGTGAAGAAATAATGAAAAAAGTCGGAAAAGGATGTCTTATTATTATCGGTGTGATTGTAGTGCTTGGTATTATTGGTGCAGCAGTCGGTGGAAGTAAGAACACCGGCTCATCAAATGCTCCTGCGACAACTCAAAATCAGGCTGCGACGACCAATACACCGCCTCCTAAGACGGAAGCCACGAAAGTAACCGCAAGTCAGCTTATTGGTGATTTTGATAACAACAAGCTGTCGGCAACGGACAAATGGAAGGGTAAACTCATTCAGTTTTCTGCAAAGGTAAAGAACATCAGTGAGGACATCATGGGAAGCCCGTTCTTGTCACTTGAACCGCCTACAAGCGATCAGTATTACTTTGGGACAACGATGCAGTGCTTTTTCAAAGATAAGGAAGCACTCAAGAGCCTGTCAAACGGCACGACATATACATTGCAAGGAAAAGTCGATGATATGTCTTTGGGCATAATTACTATCAAGGATTGTGCTGTGGTTCAGTAAAAGCGGTTTTATAAAAAGGGGCAGGAAGCAAGTGTTTCCTGCCCCTTTTTTGTGGCTATTTAGCCTCAGTTTGTTTCGGTACCCCTTTTGAAGCCAATAATGGCTATTTTGTCTTGTTTTAGCCTCACACTATGATTCGTTTTTTGTAAGACGGTATGTATAAAACAGACTGTCCTGACGCTCCATTTGACTTTCAGAGAGAGAGAGAGTACTATAGGTCAGGTAAATCATAGTAAAAGAGCGTCACAAAGCGACGCGTATTTTATTGGTTTACCTATTTTCTTTTGCACGTTAACAGATTGCGGAAAGTAGTTCTTCTTAGGCTGAATGGGTAACACCTTGCGTGTGAATGTTCATACGTAAAGTGTTATCCATTCGGGTAATAGGTTAAAACCTAATCAATTTCACTAAGGAGAAACGAAATGTCTACACTGTCAAAGCAAGACCTCAAGAAGTTGGCCTCCATCAACCCTCGTCCAGGTGACAACATCACCAATGTTATCAGGGAAATGGTAGACCGCGCTGATGCCTACGGCATTCGTGTAACTTGTGTCTTCAATGAAGCGCAGTTCACGGTTGAGCCTGGGATGAGCACCGAAGCTGCTTACCAGCAATGGCAGGCAGAAATGGATCGCCAAGGTCGCCAGTGGAGCAAATCCATGAAGGCCGAGGTTTCGCGCCGCGAGTCGAAAGCTCGTGAAGAACGCGATGTTGTTCGTGGGCAGAAAGTACGCGCCATGCTGGAACAGGAAAAGATCCAGGTGCCGTGGTACAAACGTTCAGCATTCAACAAAGCCGTTCGCATGAACTCTGCTGATGGCTACAGCGCCGCGACGGTCAACTACGCCATTGCGTGGGCAGTTGCTATGCAACAGGCTATGCGCAAGGGCAAGAAGATCGCCGACGTTGCCGAGGAACTCTCGCACGAAGTTGATTATGAAGGAATCACCGGCTTTATGTATGGCTGCGCGGTCTCCTTTCTGACCAGCTTCTGGAAACACGGCGAAGAGCTTCGTCGTTGGCACAATCTCGATACCCAACTGGGTGATGAAGGCGAGCAGGCCAACAAAAAGAAGGGCGCGGTTCTTAACCCTGCACTTCTTTCTATCGGCAAGAAATAACAACTCAATACTTGAAACTCGCAAGAGGCAGCGCAAGCTGACGGTTGACCCGTTAACGTCAAACAAACACCACGACAAGTGGCGACCGTACTGCCTAAAGCAGTACAGCATTTCCGCAATTAGTACGTGTAAACCCCTGACCTCAAAGTCCTTCGACTGACACGTGTATCGTGTGCACAACAGTTGAGTGATTTTTTGGAAGGGGGTTTTATTTTGGAAAAAACGTATAACAACTTGACGAAATGGTGGTATTATTAGAGTAGAAAATCATGTGTATTGTTCTTGCCCAATTCAATTTCAATTATTATGCAACGAGACCATTCAATCGTTCTTGTCACACCTCAAAAACCTCTACGCGGGATTGTGCTTTCCGATGACAGAGATTATGTTTCCTATGGTGACCTCCGCGATATTTCAAAACTGTACACGTTAGCTACGGAAAGCGAAGGGAAACAGTTCCTCATTTCAGCCTGCAATTACGTTAGTTTTCTGCTTTCAAACAAACATTTCAAAAAATCAGTTACTTCACTAGCCAATAAAAAGCCCGTGAATTGGCAAAAAATCTTAGTGCTCAAAAATGTGTGGGATGTGATTGAAAATAAGGAAATCGCCAGCTCAAATGTGCAGCTTGTTCCCCATAAGGTGTATGTGACCGTGCAAAGGATAGCCTCCGATGAATCAGATGAGGCTACAGAACGATTTATCCGTCGATATCGGATTCATCTATATCTGGTTCATAAGACATTGATAGATGTGAGTGGTGGGACGGCTTTTTTGAAGACGATGGATATTTTTTATGAAGCGATGCAGGCACAGTCACAAATGATTATGGATTCTCTCAAGTCCTCGCTTGGATATATATTCCAATTTCAAAAATCTTGGGCTCAAAATATTGCTCCGACAATCAATATATCCGTTGCGTTTTTTACTTCCTATCAAACAGAGGTGGCTACACTTACAAATCTTGTTCAACAGATTAGTCAATCGTTTGGCAATCTCAAACCATTTTTTGATTCGTTACAGTTGGTTTCCGAGGAAAGTCATAGAATTGATTATAAGAAAAGTATTGTCAGTTCACCACGAATCGATTTGCAGCTTGCAACATACGAGGAGGTACATGAAATAAAGGAATATGAAAAGCGTCAAGCGCTTCTTATGGAGGTGAATCTCAGAATCAACAATCCAGGTATAACGGACGATCATATAGAGGGATTGTTCTACGGTCGTTTTACACCCGCATATCTGGCAGAGGTAGCCCGCCCAGCTTTGCAACCAGGGAGTTCATATACAAAGTCTGACGTTGATGAAATTATTTATATGTTGAAACTGCGAGGGAAAGAAAGAATCCTTATCGAACTATTGGGTAAAGAAAAAGGTCATTATAAAAGAGTGGCGGATATTTTGATAATGCTTGGTAAAAAAACTGCTCTGTCTCAAATGGTAAGCACACTGAATGACAAGTTTGGAAATAAATGGAAGATTGAATCAAAGGGCAACTCATGGGATGGTAAAAACGGTCAAGGGTATTTCTACCGACTCGTTAGACTTAGGCCTGAGCAAATGCTAATTAGCTGATTGGATTGATTTACTGCTCTTTTTGATTAGGTTTTGCTCAAAGTCAATCTGAGTCTCCTATCTATTAGCCTCCAAAAACTCACACCTCTTCTTCGACTGGCTTATTGCATCGGCCCATAATCACTTCAAAGGCGATTATTATGACCGATTCAATTACACAACAATCACTATTTACTACGGCGGATCTCGCACTCGCGGCTACGCTTTCATTGTGGTATCCGCTTGACTCAATAGACCAGACAAATCCCCAAAAATCGTTTTTCAACTTCTTACGCGATGAGCAACTCGATCAGTTTATCGAGCAGTATTGGCGCGGAGAGATGCGCATTGAACCGAAGGCGTATTTTTCAGCGCTTCGAGTTTTGAAAGTTCGATTACACGAGAACAGATTTTTTGAAAGGGGGTGAACAAAACTATGCCAAGACTGGTAGCCAAAAAGCGAATCGTGCCTGATGCCGGAAAGCATCTGTGTGTGCTTTTGCGGGTCGAGGAAGTGGAAAACAAGTTTTACGACCCAAAGAAGGACTCGGCAGATAAAGCGAATCGGCTTGAATGGACATTCCAATATGTTGAAAAGCCGGAAATGGAAATCCGCGTCTGGTCGTCAAATAATTTGTCTATCTACCGAGGGACGAAAAGTAACGCCCTGAGGCTTGCTGAGTCGCTTCTGGATAAGGAGCTGACAAAAGCGGAGATGGATAAGGGTGCCGAAGCGGAAAAGCTCATCGGAAAGAAATGCTTTTTTGAAGTGAAGCACATGAAACAGGATGACGGGACGATTTTTGCAAAGGTACGGGATTTTGAAAGTGAAAGCGGAATCCCGTTTTAGCTTTGATGGTCGGACATATTCACGTATGTCCGGCAATGAGGGTTAAAAATATGAACAACCAACCAAATGATAGCACAAACCCAGTGCTCGAACAAGCGCTTACGCTCCTTGCCAAAGGATGGAGTGTTATACCTGTTGGGAAAGATAAGAAGCCACTTGTTGAGTGGAAAAAGTACCAAAACGAATATCCGACACCGGATGAGGTAAAAAGTTGGTTTACAAAGTATCCGACTGCCAATTTAGGTGTTATAACGGGAAAAATATCAAACATTATAGTCGTTGATATTGATCCTCGGCATGGCGGTAGACGTGATCTTCTGCTTGGATACGAGACAGTTATCGTAGAAACCGGCGGCAGCGGTTGGCATTACTACTTCAAATATAAAGCGGGTATACAAAATTACGCAGGTATTGCGGAGGGGATCGACATTCGGGGTGACGGGGGATATGTTATTGCGCCACCATCAACCCATAGCTCCGGCGGTCAGTACAAATGGTATCGAAACCCTGACAAGTACGAGGTGTTGCCGTTATTGCCGGTTGTGCAGGATTGGATAGATAATCGAGCACGACAAAAAGCACCTACTCAAAGTAAATGGTCAGCCGATAAGCTTGATGGTGTTGGAGAAGGTCAACGGAATGATACAGCCGCATCAGTCGCTGGAAAACTTCTTGCGCGTTTCAAACCACACGAGTGGGAAAGTGAGGCATGGAAACTTCTTGTTGCCTGGAATGATAAGAATACCCCGCCGCTTCCCGAATCGGAGCTTCGTGGAGTTTTTGACTCCATAGCTAAACGGGAGGTTCAAAAGCAATCAAGTGACAGTAAGGACGAAAGTGAAGTCATACCTGATAACCTACCTCTTGATGTGGTTTTACAAAAGATTGGGGCAGTTTTACCAAATAAACAAGACCTCGTGCTCCTGGCGATGGCTGTTTCCATCAGTCATTTTATAGACAAGAAAACTCCGCTATGGCTTATGTTCGTTGGTGTTCCCTCAAGTGCAAAGACGGAAGTTGCGCGGATGATCGGAAAAGCCGAGTGGGTGTTCTTTTTGGACTCGCTTACAGAAAATGCGTTTGTCAGTGGTGGAAGGGCTGATACGGCTGACTTATTGCCGATAATCAATGAAAAATGTTTGATTATCAAAGATTTTACAACGACATTGTCGCAACGCGAAGAAGCGGTGCGGAAGATACTTGGTGATCTCACGTCTATCTATGATGATTCGTTCGTCAAACATTCGCCCTCACGGGGAACGATATCGTATCACTCCTTTTTCTCCATTTTAGGTTGTGTGACGCCGCAGGCGCTCAATAATCATCAGCGCTATGTAAGTCAGATTGGGCCTCGATTTTTATACTATCGCGTCCAAGCATCAAGTAGGGAAGAAGTTGAGCAGAGTTTCGATATTTTGTGGTCGGTTGGGGATGTGCAGCCTGGGTTTGCGTTGGCGCAGAAATATGTGTCGGCCTACGTGACAAAGATAGTTGCATCACTGACAACAACTTCACTACAGCGGGAAAATGCCGATGCGGTGACGTATATCAACACACTTGCTCGCTTTATCGCACGAGCGAGGGGTATTGTCATTACCCGTAGCGCGGAGTTCGTCAACGAAAAAGGCGATAAGATACAATTTTACGAGCCCGTTGAGATACAGATTGAAGAACCGTATCGGGCGTTACAACAACTTCGTGTGCTTGGCCGAAGTCTGTGTCTAATCTTGGGTCATACCTCAGTTGGCACGCGTGAATTACAGCTTCTCAAGGATGTCGCCATTTCCTCTATGCCAGCAGATAGGGCACTTTTGCTATCGGTGGTGGCTTCGGAAAACAAGTTATGGTCGGCAAAAGACGTTTCGGATTCACTGGGTATATCACACAGAACTGCGCTTCGACAGCTTGACGAGCTGGTATCACTTCGGGTGCTGCGTAAGCAAGGACAGGGTGTGGGACTTTCCAATGTTTACACGGTAGTCGATGAGTTTGCCGAGTTTTTGTATAGCGGCGTGGACTTTCTGTCACGCCTTCTTACTTCACCAACCGTGACACAAACTCCACAACGGGTAGGTAATAAACAACTTGAGTTGGGAGGTAACAAAGCATGAGAGGGATTACACCAATCACTTTCAGCTTTGTCTATCTTGATAAACCGGATAGTAAACGGAGGTTAGCGGATGCTTACGCTCGGATTTTCCGGCAGGCCTGGAAAAATATCATTGACAAACAAAGTACACGAAAGTACACTGATAATAATTATGAAAAATCAAACGAAACCGGACGAGTTTCTGACGATAGAAGAAGTAGCAAAAATACTCAAAGTAACGAAAGTCACCTTGTACCGGATGGCACGGAAGGGCAAAATACCAGCCGTAAAGTTCGGGAAAGCATGGAGAATAAACTCAAAGCTTCTGGAGGCCTTGCGTGAAGGTAAAACGATATGAACGATCAATTAACCAAAACATCAAAAATAGCAGCATATTATGCTCGTGTCTCGACGGCTCGCCAGGAAGAGCAGGAAACGATTGATTCGCAGCTTGAGGAATTGAAAGCGCGTATCGTTGCAGATGGACATACTTTACCCGCTGAAAATATGTTTCAGGACGACGGCTGGACAGGCGAAATGCTTGAACGGCCTGGTCTTGACGCGATGCGCGATGCTGCGACAGACGGAAAGTTTGAAATCCTTTATGTATATGATCGGGGACGGTTGTCACGTATGTTCGCGTATCAAGAAATCATTATTGAGGAGATTACCAATAAAGGTATCGAGTTCGTTACAATCCACGACATGCAGGCGCGGACACCAGAAGAACACGTCCTACAGGCGATGCAGGGCGTGTTTCATGAGTACGAGAGAGTGAAAATCGTCGAACGGTTCCGTAGAGGGAAACTCCATAAAGCTCGTAGTGGTGTACTTATCAACGGTCAGGCGTTGTATGGGTATCGGTACATCAAAAAGACGGATACGGAACCGACACATTGTGAAATCAACGAAGAGGAAGCAAAGGTAGTACGTCAAATCTTTCGATGGGCAGGTATAGAGCGACTGTCCGTCTATGAGATTCGACGAAGATTATATCAACTCAAGATACTTCCGCGAAAATCAAAAAATCCTTACTGGACACGGGGGCCAATCAATAGGATGCTGCGGACGGAATCGTACGTTACCGGAATCATCTACTACAACAAATCAGAGGCAATAGTCGCCAAGAAACCCCTTAATCACGATAAGTATAAAAAAGTAAAGCGAACAAGTCGCAAAGTGCGACCGCGTGAGGAATGGATACCATTTAATGTAGCGCCTATTTTGGAAAGTAACGGCCTGTTTGAACGAGTACAGGAAGTGCTCGACTACAATAAGAAATATCAACCGAAGAATAAACGATATAACTATCTCTTGTCCGGTCTAGTTTGGTGCGAGTGTGGAGAGCGAAGAGTTGGTGACGGATATCACAAGGGTGGTAATCATTACTATCGTTGTATCGAAAAGGTTAAGAAGTTTCCGCTCATGGAAATAAAATGCCACGCACATGGTGTGAACGCGATTATTACTGACGGTTTGCTTTGGCAAAACCTCAGGTCTTTTTTGAGTGATAAAAAGCAGATTAGAGAGCAAGCGACGGAGTGGTTAAAAACAGAAATGGTTAATGACTCAACCGACCAACGGGAAAAACAACGACTCACATCGCATTTACAGAAAACTAAAGAAGAAGAGTTACGATACGCTCGTGCGTTCGGGAACGGTTCAATAGATGAAGATCAACTCAAAATGCTTGCTACTGAACTCAAAAAGAAAACAGTATCCCATGAGGCACAGCTTCGGGAGATAGCTGACGTGACGTATGACGGTATTATCGACGATAAAACGATTGACGCGCTATGTGATGAGGCTCAAAGAGTGCTACAATCAGAAACTCAACCAGACAAAAAGAAGCTGATTCAGGATATAATTGATAAAGTAACAATTTTTGATGAAGGAAAGGTGCGGGTAGAGGGGCATGTGCCTCAATTTACCCAATACATGGGATATGAACTTACGCATAGGCATCGTCGGACTTCCAAACGCAGGCAAAAGCACACTCTTTAACGCACTTCTCAAAAAGCAGGTGGCATTTGCCGCGAATTATCCGTTTGCAACTATCGAACCGAATATTGGTATCGTGCCGGTGCCGGATGATAGACTTCAGCGCCTCGCGGAAGTGACCAAAGGAGAAGAAAAAATGGACAGTTTGCCTCCGCTCAAACCTGCGACGGTAGAATTCGTGGATATCGCGGGACTGGTCAAGGGGGCATCGGAAGGTGAGGGGCTCGGCAATAAATTTCTCTCGCACATCCGCGAAGTCGATATTATTTGCCATCTGGTTCGGTATTTTACCGATCCGAATATTATTCATGTGGCGGGTTCCGTGGATCCCGCGCGGGACCGGGAAATCATCGAAACCGAACTTATTCTTGCGGATTTACAAACGCTCGAGAAACAGAAAGATCCAAAGTTTGCAGAGTTGAAAAAAGCATTAAACGAGGGAAAAATGGCGCGTACTGTGGTGACTGAACCGGATCTTGTCCGTGATTTACAACTTCTTACCATGAAGCCCATGCTTATGGTTGCGAATGTTTCCGAGGATCAAGTGACGTCACACGTCATCCCCGCGCAGGCGGGGATCCAGATTTGCGCCGAGACGGAATCGCAGCTTGCGGGACTGTCAGAAGTGGAACAAAAAGAATATCTGAAATCGTTGGGCCTTGAAACATCAGGGCTGGACCGCCTGATACAAAAAGCGTACGAAACGCTCGGACTGATTTCATTCCTGACCACCGGGGTTATCGAATCCCGCGCGTGGACGATTGAGCAGGGCATGAAAGCACCAGCCGCCGCAGGCGTTATCCATACGGATTTTGAAAAGAAATTTATCAAAGCAGACGTGGTGGCGTTTGACGACTTTATCGCCCTCGGCGGGTGGAAAAAGGCCCGGGACGAGGGTAAAGTGCGCTCTGAGGGAAAAGAATATGTGATGCAGGACGGAGATGTGGTTGAGTTTAAGGTGGGAAGCTAAAGGGTTATTTTTTCGACGATAACTGCATCCGGATTCCAACTAAAATTTGGAAAATGTTGTCTTGGTCTATAGTATATGTGTTGGTCTCCCTGGCTTCATTAAACTTAGGCCAAAACGTACTAATTTGCGTCTCGCTCATATTCAGTGCGCTATGCAGGGATTTGTTATATTCACTGTTTACAGATGAGGGCTGTTCACTCTCGCCGGAAGAACCGCGTAAGTATCTTTTGAGAAGTTCCTCTTTATGTTCTTTGATATATGTCGCTAATTCTTTGTCCGAGATTTTGTTATCCATAGTCTAATTATACCATATACAGGCACTTCCTTATTGGATTTATTCGCCGCATATGCTATTATTAGCCTCTATGCAGAGAGTATACGAACTCATGATCCTTCTTCGGCCGGATTTCGGCACGGAAGAAAAGGCGATCAAAGATTTGATAACCAAATTTATCGGGGACCGGAAGCTGTCTGAGCTTGCCATTATGGGGAAAAAGCGCCTTGCGTTTCCCGTCAAAAAGCAGACAGAAGCGGTCTACGCAGTAGCCACGGTTACGGGCGCACCGATGGATATATCACAGCTTGAAAAACAATCGAAAATGGGAACTGATATTGTGCGGTATCTGCTCATAACGAAGGATTAAGAGTATGTCTACCAGAAGTCTGAATAAGGTCATGCTCATCGGGAACCTGACACGGGACCCGGAGCTTCGGTACACACCGACCGGCGCTGCTGTCTGTACAATAGGACTGGCGACGAACCGGATGTGGACAACTGAGGCTGGGGAGAAGAAAGAAGAGACAGAATTTCACCGGGTGGTGGCCTGGAATAAGCTCGCAGAGCTGTGCAGCCAGCTTTTGACAAAAGGAAGAAAGATTTATGTCGAAGGTAGACTCCGGACCAATAGTTGGACGGGGACAGACGGGGCACAGCGCAGTACGACTGAGATAGTCATTGAAGATATGGTCATATTGGATTCGCGGCGACCGGTTACGGGAGTAGGAGCAGTGGCAGGTGAGGAAGCGGGACAGGAAGCAGCAGCTGAAGTACCGGCGACGACCTATGCGCAGCCGGCAGTGAAAAAGTCGGTAAAGTCAGAAGAGACGAAGCCGGAAGCGCCGAGTGAACACGTGAATCCGGACGATATACCTTTTTAAAAAAAAATGCGCAATGCGCAATGAACAATAAAAATTATGATGAAACGAAAATTTGATAAGAGACGCGAGAGACCGGTGGCAAAGAATTGCCCGTTTTGTGCCGCAAAAACAGAGCCTGATTACAAAGACATCGGTGCACTGAATAAATACGTGACCGAACGCGGGAAGATACTCTCGCGCGCACGCACGGGACTCTGCGCAAAACACCAGAGAGCGATCACGGTGGAAACCAAACGCGCCCGGTTCGTCGCCCTCATGCCGTACGTCGCACGGGCATAAACTTCTCCGTTTACAAACACCGTCAGTTATTGATAATATTGGTACTACGATGCCATTTTCTAAAATCCGTTCCCTCGTACTCATCCTCGCCTGTACCATTCTCGTCGGCGGCGTTGGATACCAGTTGGGCGCGCGGAAAGCAACCGTCACATTTTCCCCGGACAAGCGGGTCGTCATCAATCAGTCTGCTCCTTCTTCGATAAACGTAGACTTTTCGCTTTTTTGGGATGTGTGGCAGCGTCTGATGCGTAGCTACATCGAGCGGGGCACGATGGATCCGCAAAAAATGGTGTGGGGAGCGGTTACGGGCATGGTCAACTCGCTCGGCGATCCGTATACGACGTTTTTGCCTCCCAAAGAAAATAAAGATTTTAAGACAGAGCTTGGCGGGTCGTTTGAGGGAATTGGTGCGGAGCTCGGCCTGAAAGATGGGCATATCGTCGTCATCGCGCCTATTCACGGCAATCCGGCAGAAAAAGCGGGCATCCGTGCGGGCGATTTTATTCTCAAAGTAGACGATGTAGATACCAGCGGTTGGACGGTCGCAGGAGCGGTCGATAAAATCCGCGGACCGGTGGGGACGACGGTTAAACTTTCTGTCCTCCACGACACCGATACGAAGCCGATGGAGATAGCCATCGTCCGCAGTACCATCACCGTACCGTCGGTGGATTCGTGGATAAAGACACCCGGTCAGATCACGGAAATTTCCGGACTTCCGGATGTGGGCGCGCTGTCGGCAAAATCCGGACGCGTCGCGTACATTCATCTTTCGCGCTTTGGCGATAATTCCAACGAAGATTGGGCAAAGGCCGTATCCGACGTACTTGCGGCAGGGCCGGTCGCCGGGCTTATTTTTGATTTACGCAATAATCCGGGTGGCTATCTGGACGGCGCGGTATTTATCTCAAGCGAATTTGTCAAAAGCGGTACGATCGTATCACAGGTAAACAGTGACGGCACCAAAATTGATTATCCGGTGGTACGGGCGGGCAGACTACTGACAATGCCCATCGTCGTCCTCATAAATAAAGGGAGTGCATCCGCCGCAGAGATCACCGCCGGGGCGCTCCGGGACTACAAACGTGCGACGATCGTGGGGGAGACGTCATTTGGCAAAGGCAGCGTGCAGACGCCGGAAGATTTGCCGGACGGCAGCAGTGTCCACATTACTACGGGCCTCTGGTATCTGCCAAAAGGCGACTCGATTAGTAAAAAAGGGATCGTCCCCGATATTGCCATCTCATCCGACGGACTCGATGCCACCCGCGACGCCCAGCTAGCCCGCGCCATCGAGCTACTCCTCAAATAAGCGTATGGGTTGACATAGCAGTCTCCGTGATCTAAAATACCGCCATATGAAGAATAGGACGGAAGGCGAAAAAGCAGTTCCTTGGGTTAATACTATAGATTTAACGAGGGTTCCTTGGATAAATGATCCCGCATATAAAAACCCAAAAAAAACATTTGGTGAGAATTTGACTCTGTGGTTTGTGGATGCGCGAGATCCCAGTAGTTTGGAGCAGCAGAGAAGAATTCGGCATTCTATGGGACTATATCCAGTAAGCTTAGCGCATCAAAATGTTACCGTGATATTAAAGAATGGGGAAGATGCAGTTTGGGGCGCAGCAAACTTTTTTGAGACAATGCCGCTTGAAATGTTTATGGCAGGCCCAAATTCAGAAGGATGGAATGAGTGGTGCTGGGCGAGGGATAGAAAATTATTTGCGAGAGTTGTGGTGGATAAGACGAGTCATCTTGAGGGTCTGGACCAATCACGCGGCGGTTAAATTTTGGCCGTGATGTGAATCGGGTAGTGGTCGGAAAAGCGGACTTTTTCAATTTTCATTTCTTCAATTTTCCCGCTGCGCGCAAATGCGTAATCCGTTTGGTAGCGGATGGGCCCCAGCCGGTACGTGTGCATGTGCGTATCGTGAGAAATAAAAGTATTTGCTTTCATAAAGACATTTAATTTGTTATTGGCCACAACGCTCGGGATATTAAAGTCTCCGATGATAAACGAGGGGATGGTGTAGGGCTTCAGTGCAGCGAGGATGAGGTCGACTTGCCGGTAGCGCAGTGTATTGGACGCCAGCGATACGAGTTGCGGATTGACGAGTACGAAGCGTGCGCGCTTATACGCAAATTCCGTGAGCAGTGCCGTGCGTGGTAACTTGGTCAAAAGAAGCGTCCGTTCAACGCGGCTCTGGCCCAGTGTAATAATTTTCGTTTTTTTACACGTCAACCGGTCGGTCCTATACAAGGTCAGTTCCCCGTAAATTTTTTTAAAAATACGCATGGATGGAGCAAAAGAATACGAATAATTCGTAAGTATGGAGAGGAGTTCGCTAATTTTACTTTCCGGAAATTCCTGTAGGCAGATAATATCGCGATCTGATTGCCTGGCGAGCCACGGGAAAATCTTTTTCCATTTTCTGCCAAAAAGAACATTGTACGAAAGGATGCGGATCATGGGCTTAGGCCGCAGACGCGAGAAGTGCTTCGGTGACTTTTGAAAGTTTTCCTTCGATGATCGCGTCCAGATTGTGCCATGATTTGCCGATGCGGTGGTCAGTGAGCCTGTTTTGAGGAAAATTATACGTGCGGATTTTTTCGGCACGCATGCCGCGGCCGATTACACTTCGTGCGGCACCTAGGATAGCGGCTGCCTTGAGCTCTTCGAGTTCCCAGAGCTTTGCCCGCAGCATAGACAGGGCCACCTGGCGGTTTTGATACTGGTCACGTTCCGTTTGGGCCGATACCACGATGCCGGACGGTTTGTGGCGGATGCGCGCGGCAGAGCTGACTTTATTTACGTTTTGTCCGCCCTTGCCTCCTGCACGGAAAAAATCCCATTCGATATCTTCGGGGCGTATGGAAACTTCGGTTTCGGGGATTTCCGGGAGTATGGCTACGGTCGCCGTGGACGTGTGGATGCGGCCTGACCGTTCGGTGCTGGGGACCCGCTGGACCCGGTGCGTGCCTGCTTCGTACTGAAGCCGCGTGAAGGCGCCCGGCCCCCGGATGCGGATGGCGTTTTCGCTGACCTGTTCGACCTTCCAACCGAGGGAATTTGCGTACCGTGTGTACATACGCATGAGGTCGTTGGCCCAGATTTTTGCCTCATCCCCTCCGGGACCTGCGCGAAACTCAAGAATGGTTACGTCTGGATTGATGGTGGCCATACCAAAGCGGGAGTTATTTTAACCCCATAAGCATATCTTTGAGGGATTTCGGATTGCGGAGAGCCTGCTCGCGTTCCTGCTTCTTTTTCTTTTTGGCGGCCAGTACCGTGGCATTTGCCGCGGCAGATTGGATTTTTTGCTGGAAGCGCTCTACGCGACCCATGGTATCGACAAATTTCATCTCACCCGTAAAGAAAGGGTGGCATTTATAGCAAATTTCCACGCGAAGCTCGGGCTTGGTTGCGCCTACCGTGAATGTATTGCCGCAGGCACACGTGACCTTTGCATCGTTATACCACTGTGGATGTATGGCTGTTTTCATACGAGAGTACTATTATATCACGTTTTCCGGAAAATTGAAGCTAACACTTTCTTTTTGTTTACCTTGTGGGTACCGGTGGCCTCGTCGGTGATGACCGGGACGGCGATATTTTTTAGTGGGTGGCCCAGGATCATCATGCGTTTGATCGGGTGGTAGTGGATGCGCCCCTCAGCTACGAATATCCCGCCGAAGATAAAGAGCGCTCCCAGAAGAAACGGCGTTGTGATCGGCTCCTGCAAAAGAAGCGCACCGAGCACGGTACCCACAATCGGGTCCACATAGGCAAATACTGCTGTATCCGTCGCGTCGATTTTTGACAGGCCCCACGCAAAAAGGCCATAGCCCATCGCGCTTGAGAATATCGCCCCGTAGCCGATGCCCAGGTACCCGCGCCAGTCGAGGGCGGCGTACAAATGTGGGATCGTCACAAATTCCCGAAGCATCATAGGAAGGAAACTTGCGGCGCCCACGAGAAATGCCCAGAATGTGAATGCAAACGGGTTGTACCTGCCCACAATTTTTTTGCCGACAATTGTTTGTCCCACAGCAGCTACTGCGGCGATCAAAAGAAACAGGTTACCGGTCACCGAGCCGTCTATCCCGGAAAGGAGCATGGGTTCGATAATGATGACGATGATACCGATCGTCCCCAGGATCATGCCGAGAAATTTTTTCAGATGAAATGTCTCGTGCAAAAACAGAAGCGCAAATACCATGGTCAGGATGGGCTGCGCGGACGCAATGACGGGGGAGTTAATCGACAGCGTTCGTTTGAGCCCCTCAAAGAAAAATATGATATTAAAGGTGATGCCGAGCATCCCGTAGGCGATAAGGAGTACCGCATCGCGGCGGCTTTTGAGCGGTAGAGCTGCCTTTTTGCCCAGTATGGCCAGAAGAATAAGTGCACCCAGGAAAAATCGCCAGAAGGCGAGTGTATACAATGGAATATTCTGAAGACTCAATTTAAATATCGGTGCCGCGGCGCCCCAGATGATATTGACGATAATGAGTGCGAGGAACGCTTTTTGGACAGTAGACATTTTCATAATGTCATTCCGGGCTCGACCCGGAATCCATCTAACAACGACTGGATCCCGGCGCAAAGGCCGGGATGACGAATAATTTAATCATCCTTCGTCAGTTTTTCGATTACTTCATCCATCGTCAGTTCGTTTTGCTCTTTTGTTGCCATATTTTTCAGTTTCACAACTTTTTTGGTTACTTCATCCGGCCCCTGGATGAGAACGTAGGGGATACCTTTGCGGTCAGCATATTTGAGCTGCTTCTCGAGTTTTGCTCCCGCGTCCAGATATATTTCTGTCGCGATTCCTTCCGCGCGAAGAGCACTTGTTTGCGTAAGCGCATCACCGAGCATTTCATGAGAAAATATCGTGACGAGGAGCTGGGTTTCCGTGCGGGATTCCGGCAGAAGTTTGAGTTCTTCGAGCGCTTCCAGAATGCGGTCAAACCCGAACGCGATGCCGACGGCGGGGACGGATGTACCCGTAAACTGGCCGATGAGACCGTCGTATCTGCCTCCGCCGGCAAGCGACCCTGCCGGATACGCGTCACATTTCAGCTCAAAAATCGTACTGGTGTAATAATCCAGTCCGCGTGCGAGTGTGGGATCGAAACGGAAATCGACGGATTCTTTATATCCCATGCGTTTGAGAGCCTCAAATATTTTCCAGATCCGCTCGGTCGGTCGGGCAGCTGTCAGCGTTTTTAATAATCCCTCCGCATCATTACGGCCTGTGGCCACGAGTTCTTTTATCACCGCGACGTCGCCGATTTTGGCCAGCTTGTCGATAATAATTATTTCTTTTTTGGACATTCTGAGTTCGTCAAAGATCGTGCGGTCGTTCACCATCATCGTGAGCCCGGTAAATCCCAAACCCCGCATGGTGCGCAGCGTACAGTCAATGATTTCCGCGTCTGCAAGAGGCGACTGGGTCCCGATGGTATCGATATCGCACTGCAGAAATTCACGGAAGCGGCCTTTTTGCGTATTTTCCGCGCGCCACACCGGTTGGATCTGGTACCGCTTAAACGGTTTGGGAAGCTCCGGATATTGGGCGATGACGCGTGAGAGTGGGACGGTCTGATCGTACCGCAGGCCCACTTTCCGTTTGCCGTTGTCCTCAAAAAGATAGAGAAGTTTATCCGCCTCGTCGCCGTATTTGCCTAGGAGTGTCTCGGCGTATTCCAAAGCCGGTGTCTCCAGCGGATCAAAACCGTATGTCCGGAACGATGTTTTAATTTTGTCGATGATGAGCTGACGCCTCCCGGCGGTGTCGGGCAAAAAATCTCTGAATCCTTTGAGCGTTTGTGCTTTGATCATAGTATTGTTATCCCTTTGGGGGATTTCGACAATATTTCTATTCCCGTATCCGTTAAGCGTACCAAATCCTCGATGCGAATACCATACTGCCCGGGGATATACACACCGGGCTCGATAGAAAACACCATGCCCGGCACAAGTGTTTCTGCTTTTTTGTCGGATAACCGGGGTCCTTCGTGAATATCCAGTCCTACATTGTGCCCCAGGCTGTGCGCATACGGCGGCAGATCCGCTTCGGCGATGACTTCTTTTGCCGCAGCGTCCAGCGTGGCGCCGTTTCGTACGCCGTTTTTTAACAGATCAATAGCTGTATTTTGTGCTTGTACAATTGTTTCGTACGCATGCGCCCATGCTTCTTTTGGTTTGCCAAGAAAAATCACGCGTGTCATATCTGCGCAGTAGCCGTTTACCCTGGCCCCCATATCGATAAGCACGAGCGACCCCCGTCGGAGCGGACTGTTGCCGGTAGAATCGTAGTGCGGTTGAGACGCATGTTCATTAAACGCGACGATGGGAGAAAATGCGTTTTGGGCGCCTTTATATTTGCAAAATCCCTCGATTTCGGCGGCCAATCGGGATTCGGTGACGCCCGGCCGGATGCGACGGAGGAGAAACTTAAAACATTGGTCCGTAATAGACGCCGCGAGCTTCAGGTGTGCAATTTCATCCGGACGTTTGATTTGGCGCAACGTTTCTATTTTCCCCTGCGTAGGAATCATCGCAAATAATTTTGAAAACTTATTAAATTCCGCAACGGTCATATCGTTTTCCTCAAATTCTAACTTGTCATCCCCGCGAAGGCGGTGATCCCTATTCATGACGTTTTCGATTGCGTTCGTTATCGGATACTCACTTGAAATTTGGATAGGCGATAACTTTTTGGCCTGCTCCATATAGAGCGAGCTCGTGAAGAAGTACGTTTTGTCCCCGGCAAGCAGCACATACGCCTCGCGTTCTTCAGGGGCCACCCCGACGAATCCGGTGAGATACCGGATATTTGTCGGGGTGGTGACGAGTAAAACATCGATGTTTTCTAATTTTTTCATAGCATTGCTATTCTCTTACTTTCTCACCTTTTTCGCTACCCCGGATGCAGCAACTGCCAGACCTCCTACAACAAGACCTGAATCGATGAGGCCCATTCTATCTGCAACCGGATCTCTTGGAATCGCATTGATCGCTCTGGTTTGTGCGGCATAATATTCATCGAGAATATTTCTCCTTTCAGCTTGCGAATAACTACCGCTCACCTCATCCGCGCAGTAGCCTGCTCCACAAACGGTTTTTACGCCGTATTTTTCGCTTAACTGCTCCGTGATTCGGCTTTCCTGTTGAAATTCTCTTTGAAGAGCTTTATTTGCCGCAAGATCTGTGCCGGCTTTTCCGGCGATAAGCAAACCTCCGATAAGAACCAGATTTTCTACTATTTCTTTTGATTTCATATTTTTCACCTCCTTTTAATTCGCAGAAAAATAAAACCTGCGAATGGGAGAGGGGAGAGAAAATAGGAAGTAGGGTTTAGGGATATACTATGGTCTCGCCTCGACCACGCGTAGGATTAGAAGGGGCGATGATGCCCGAAAGAAGAATAACTAGCTGATACACAAAAGTATTTCATATTAACGCATTAATATATTAACGCGTTAATACGAAGTTGTCAAGAGGGAAATACCCGGTCGGCGATTGCTCTATAGCCGCCGCTGCCATGCTTGAGCCAGCGGGCCACACGGGTAACGGTTGCGGAGGACACATTTAGTTTTTTGGCAATATCGGCGTAGGACTCGTGCCGGACGAGGAGCTTTACCATTTGCCAGCGGTTGGCAAATTCGGTCAGTTCCGCAATCGTCAGGAGGTCACGGAAAAAATGAGCAGCTTCCTCCTGAGATTCTATAGTGCGGATTGCGGCAAACAACTCGTTCATTTCCGGAGTAGGGTACGCCAATTTTTTACTTTTCATAGTAATACGTTAATATATTTATTAAATATTTGCAAAGAAATTACGGTGTCGGAGTGGGTTTGGGGGTGACTTTGAGCGTGGCGGACGGAGACGAGCTAACAGTTGGCACGGCGGCCGGTGCGGTCGCAGCCCCAGTGATGTTTCCGATATCTAGGACGCGAATTGCGCTGACGCGGTTGTCGGTTTTGGGTTCCGGCGTGGCCAAGAGGTGGACGGTGTCGCCGACGAGATATTTGGAAAACGCCCCTTTACTCGTACCGTTTGCCTTGTCCCAAAGAATATTTTTGGTGAGCGTCTCAATATCCACCAGGTATGTCTGACCCGCCGGTGTAGCGACCGTGATGGTAAAGTTTTTCTTATCCGTTTGAGTTATGGTACCCGCGATGTTCAGGGGGAGCGTGTCCTGGATAAATATCGCTTTGGCTTTCAGTAAATCCAGGTTCACGTCATAATCGCCAAACACGACAACCGTATCACCTTTAGAAAGATCGTCCGTCGTGAGACTCGTGCGTTTGCCCTTGAGTACTTGGGCGACTTTAATCGTATCGGTGAGTTCGATTTTCATATCTTTGACAGACGTCTCGACGGTGATTGTTGATACCGAGGTCGTTTTGACGGTTCCGAAAATTGCGCCCTTCTGTGATTGGGAAAGTTGCGTAGCTGCTGACGCGAGCCGGTCTTTGAGCGTGTCGAGTTTTTGCTGAGCCGCCGAGGACGTTGCACTATTCGGAGTCTCCGCGTAAACGGTTGTGGTAAACAGTAGCAGCGCGGCGATGATAAAAAGTTTTTTCATATCGTTATAACGTTTCCTGCGTATAATACACAGTGACGGTTTGCGCAGTCGGTTTGCCGGCGACGTATGCCGTAACCGTTATATCGTTTTTTCCTTCAACGAGCGTCACCTTCCCGGCATATTTGCTGTCGTCTTTTACCATAACGACTGACTCATCCGAGGCTCCGGTGATGACGACCGTACTTCCTGCGACTGCGGCCCCTGTTACGAGTAAATCCGTACTGTTTTCGATGGTATCCGGCAGCGGACTTTCGATAGAAAGGCCATTTGTTTTTGGCGTAGGGGTGGGATTGGGCGTGTTTTTTTGTGTAGAAAAAGAAATTGTCGGCCAATGAATAGGAGGAAGCATTCTTAGCAAATTTGGTCCTGCAAGAAGAACGCCAGTGATCAGAAGTCCGATGCCGAAGCCGATTAAGGTCGCAAGTAACGCGTCTTTGTTCATAAGGGTGTTGCTAAGGATAGTCAAATCTGTTATAAATTGCAAGTATCCCATTATGGAAATAACTTATTTCGGACATGCATCGTTTCGCATCAAAGGAAAAACGGCTACCGTCGTGACCGATCCGTACACGTTTGATATCGGTCTGAAGTTTCCTAAACACATCACGGCCGACGTCATCACCATCTCCCACGAGCATAAAGATCATAGCGAGGTGCGTCAGATCGAAGGGGCGCCCTACGTGATCCGCGGGGCAGGCGAATATGAAGTAAAAGGCGTGGGCGTTATCGGCCTTTCGACGTATCACGACGAAGAAAAAGGTGCCAAACGCGGGAACAATACCGTTTTCCGAATCGAAATAGACGGCATGTCTATTGTGCATTTGGGAGATTTGGGTCATCCGCTTTCGGCGGCAGACGTGGATTCCCTCGATGGTGTGGATATCCTCATGGTACCCGTCGGCGGTATCTATACGATCGGGGCAGCGGCAGCAGTCGCAATCGTGAATGAAATCGAGCCATCAATTGTTATACCGATGCATTATGGCCGGCCGGAACTTGAAGCCAAACAGTTCGGTGAACTTGCGCCGGTTTCCGCATTTCTTAAAGAACTCGGGAAAGAAGACGTCGTGCCGCAACCCAAATTGTCTATAACCCGCGATAAAATGCCGGAACAGATGCAGGTGGTCGTATTGGTGTAAAAAATTTTCATGGCAGACCCCAAAATTCCTCCGCATGATGATATGGCCGAAGAGTCGGTCCTGGGAGCCGTTCTCATCGATAAAGACGCGATGATCGAAGTGGCCGAGTTTTTGCGGCCCGAACATTTTTACACCGACGCACACGGCGCCATATTTTCTGCGATGATTACCCTCTACGAGGCGCATGAACCGCTCGATGTCGTGTCCGTGACTGCGCAGCTGAAAAAAGACGGCGCACTCAAAGTGGTGGGTGCCGCGACGGTGCGGGAACTTTTAAACGCCGTGCCCACGTCGGCTCACGCCGAAAAATATGCCCGCATCATTCAGGAAAACTATACGAAGCGCCGTCTCATTGAGCTTGGCGCACGGGTCACCGAACTTGCATTTACCGACCAGGGGGACGTCAAAGAAATACTTGATACGGCGGAGCAGGAAATGTTTTCCATATCGCAACAGGCCACAAAACGCGATTTTATCCCCATCAAAGATGCGCTCGCATCGTCATTTGATCGACTGGATGAACTTCATAAACGCTCTGGGGGCTTGCGCGGTGTGCCGACCGGATTTAACGATGTAGATTTTAAGCTCGCCGGGATGCAGGATTCTAACCTTATCATTCTGGCTGCCCGGCCGGGTACCGGAAAAACAGCGATGATCCTCAATATCGCGCAGTATGCGGCCGTAAAAGAAAAAATACCGATCGGCGTGTTTTCGCTCGAAATGAGTAAAGAAGAGCTCGTGGACCGTCTACTCGTGTCGCAGGCGGATATCGATGCATGGAAACTCAAAACCGGTAAACTTTCGGATGACGATTTTACCCATTTATCCGAGGCGATGGGAGAGCTTGCGGAAGCGCCGATATACATTGACGATACGCCGGGATTAAATATTTTGGAAATGCGCACCAAAGCGAGGCGTCTGCAGGTAGAGCATGGGGTGAAACTGATTATCGTCGATTACCTGCAGCTTGCTGATTCCGGCCGTCGGCTTGATAACCGCGTGCAGGAAGTATCTGTCATTTCCCAAAGTCTCAAGAATCTTGCGCGCGAACTGAGGCTCCCGGTGCTTGCGTGTTCGCAGCTGTCCCGGGCGGTTGAAACTCGCGGCACCCGCGTGCCTGAGCTTTCCGACCTGCGTGAGTCCGGGTCAATTGAGCAGGATGCAGACGTTGTTATGTTTTTGTATCGCGAAGAGGGTGATCAAACACAGTGGGGTGAGCAGATCCCGACAAAGCTGCGGATCGCCAAACATCGGAACGGGCCACTCGGGGAAGTAGATCTTATTTTCCGCGGAGATCGGATACGGTTTTATGGGGTGGAGCACAAGCGTGAGGATGCCGCCAAATGATATAATGCGCGTATAGCCCAGGTGGCGGAATGGTATACGCGCAAGTCTCAAAAACTTGTGAGGATAACACCTCGTGAGAGTCCGAGTCTCTCCCTGGGCACATAGCGCATATAATTTTATTTAGGAGGATATATATGATGACACTGGGAGATATTTATACAAAAGCAGTCGACTTGGGTATCAAGGCCGATCCGCGGGGGGAGGCGGGCGTCGCCAAACTTCTTGCGCGTCGGAAAAAGGAATACGAAGAACTTTCCAAATCCAAACAAAAAGAATTTGATACGGAAGATCTCTCCAATCCCTACACGGACTCCCGGATTTTTTTGGGAGATAAAAATTTGAAGGTAGACAAAATTTTGGCCGGCATAGATATAAATGCGGCCGAGGTACTCTTGGCAGATAGACTAAATCAAAAAGGTGAAGGCATTGATTTACTGCTTACCCATCACCCGGAGGGCAGTTCACTCGCGTCGCTCCACGAAGTCATGGACGTGCAAGCGGATATTTGGGCGAGTTACGGGGTTCCGATAAATATTGCCGAGGGCGTGATGCACGATAGGATTGGCGAAGTGCAGCGCCGCTTCAGCCCCGTAAACCACGCGGAAGCGGTCGACACGGCCCGCCTGCTGGGATTTGCGTTTATGGGCACCCACACGATCACGGATAATCTCATCCACGCGTACATGGAAAAACTTTTCCTAAAAACCAAACCGGAAACGGTGGGGGAAGTGCTTGATGTATTGAAAAAAGAACCGGAGTATCAGGAAGCGATGCGCGGCAAAGCAGGACCAATGATATTTGCCGGAGACGCGCATAATCGTGCCGGAAAAATCGCACCGATTGAATTTACCGGCGGCACGGAACCGTCTCCCATAATTTATGAAAAACTCGCGATGGCTGGGGTGGGTACCGTCATCGGCATGCACGCGGGCGAAGAGCACCGCAAAGAGGCGATCAAATATCACATCAATCTCGTCATTGCGGGCCATATGAGTTCGGATAGTCTCGGGATGAATTTACTTTTGGATGAAATTGAAAAGCAGGGAGTAAAAATTATCCCGTGCTCCGGGTTAATAAGAGTAAAAAGAATGCCACGGTGACGATTTGTGTGATAACGCCTAGCGGATACACAGCTCTGGCGTGAAATACATTTTCCAGTCGGTAGATGCGATAGGTGAGCTTTTCCCAAAATCCAGCACGTGCTCCCGGTTCATGTTTATTTTGCCGGGCAAAAAATATATACCACGGCGCTTCGAGCCAGTCGGGTAGTTCGCCGGCGACGATCGTTGAGAGGAGGCCTAGGCTGTTACCCTTTCCCTGAAACAGGAAATATGCTACCGTTATACCCAGTGCGGTCTCGGCGATTGCCAGAAGGCCAGTCATTTTTTTGGAGCGGCTGCGCCAATTGGTGCCGAAATCCCAGTGCGGGACGGTGTCCATAATGAAATGTGACGCAAACGCCAGCGGTATGGAAAGTCTGGGATCGGGGATAGCCCGGTAAATCGCGGCCGAAACAAGTGCGTGTGCGGTAGCAGTCATAGAGACATTATAGAAAACTATGGGCAGTAGCGCAAATTATCAACGGCTTCTCTCGATTAAATCGTTCCGGTCGCTGTGGGCCGCCCAGATAGGGAGTCAGCTTGCCATCAACACACTCCTTTTCATCCTGGCGCTCCAGCTGTATCAATCTACCGGGAGTAATACCGCCGTCTCTGCGCTTTTTTTGGCGTACGGCGTGCCGGCTGTGCTGTTTGGCATGGTAGCCGGGACCGCCGTCGATCATCTGGATAAACGGCGTGTCCTTATTTACTGTGACCTTTTGCGGGCCGCGCTCGTCCTTCTCCTGTTTTTTGTTTCCGGAAATATATTTCTTGTGTACCTCGTCACATTTATTAATGCCGTGATCACACAATTTTATGTTCCGGCTGAGGCGCCATTGATCCCGAAACTCGTACCCACGGATTTACTCGTACCGGCAAACAGTTTGTTTTCTTTTACGTTTTATAGCAGTCTGGCGATTGGAACCATTCTGGCAGGCCCACTTCTGAAATTGTTTGGACCTCACTGGATATTTGTCCTGGTGAGTGCATTTTTTGGCGTGGCGGTGCTATTTGAATACCGAATCCCTTCGATGGCCCAGGGAGTCCTTGGGTTTCGGACGGTGCTTTCGTATGAACTTTCGCATATTTTTTCCCGTGTGTGGGAAGAACTTATTGCAGGACTCAAATATGTCAAAACCTCCAAAGTGCTATTGGACAGCCTGCTCCTTTTGACCGGTACGCAAATCATATTTGCCATGCTGGGGACGCTCGGGCCCGGATTTGCAGATCGAGTACTGAATATCGATGTTCGGGACGCGTCACTGCTTATTGTGGGACCTGCGGTTGTCGGCATCCTGGTGGGTACACTGTGGGTCGGTTCGTTTGGATACCGGATTAAAAAACATGTGCTCATCAGTACCGGCATTATCGGAGCCGGATCTGCGCTCCTTCTGGTTTCACTCCTCCTTCGGCTCACGCAACTTTCCGCGCTTGCTTCGTATTTTACGTCTACATCGCGGCTCGTTATCTCCGTCGTTCTTTTCTTTTTCCTGGGGTTTGCCAATAGTCTTTTGGATGTACCGGCAAACAGTTTGTTGCAGCAGGAAGCAAAAGGATCGATGCGCGGTCGTGTGTACGGCATGCTGACGGCCTCCGTAGGCGGCGTGGGCATCCTTCCTGTCGTCATCGGGGGGATTCTGGCAGACGCGCTTGGGGTGGGGAGAGTCGTATTTTTCTTAGGCGTTTTGGTATTTGCGTACGGCGCGTACCGGTTGAAGTATAATAGATAATATGTTTCCCGTATTTTTGACCATCGGCGTATTTCATTTCTACAGTCTGAGTATCTTTTTGGTGCTCGCATGGCTGACATTTTCTTTTCTCTACTGGCGGAGCTTACGAAATAGCGGGGTTGCCGAAGAGCGTATTTTTGACCTGACGTTTTACAGTTCGCTCTCGGCGTTCGTGGCAGCCCGCGCCGGCTACGTCGTGACGAATTTGGATCTTTTCCAAACAAATATGCTTCGTGCGGCGGCAATCTGGATTGCTCCTGGGTTATCGCTCTATGGAGCTATATTGGGGGGCCTCGTTGTTCTCGTGTATTTATCCCGTCAGTATAAAGTACGCTTGGGACTTGTCTTGGATGCGTTTGGCAGTGCGTTTGGATGGGCGTATGTCGTGGGTCTGATCGGCGCATTTTTTGACGGGTCATACGTTGGCACCCCTGTCGCCATTCCGTGGGCAGTTCGGTATGTGGGGCACGCCGCTGCCCGCCATCCGGTACAAATTTATGAACTTATTTCGATGCTTATTGTTTTATTTATAATGGCATTTTTGACCCGCGCGGCAGTAATAAAAAAGTGGTCGTATGGACTTTTGGGGCTTTGGTTCATCGCTTTATTTGCCGCCTCCGAGTTCATCCTTGAATTTTTCAAGGATACTCGTGTATACTGGGGGATACTACGCGCCAATCAATGGGTGCTTGTGGCACTATTTGCAGAAACGATGGGCGCGTTTTATGTTCGGGGAGGCGGGAGAGAAAAGCTTCGGCCGTGGGTAAATCGGATAGGAGGAATATATGGTAAGTTTTCCAAGCGACATACTTGAACAGATTCGTCTGCATCTTGAGGAAGATAAAACAAAAATAGCCGCCCAAATGGCGGATCTCACCGCGCAGGATCCGTTTTCGGATCCCGACCGGGCAAACGACAACGCGGGTTCGGATTCGGGAGCAACGGAAGAATCCAGCCATGACCGGTTTGCAGCGATGGTGGATGAACTTAAAGTACGGCTTGCGGATACGGACGCGGCGCTTGCGCGCATCGGCACCGGCACGTACGGATACTGTACCAATTGCGGCAAAATGATCGACACGGACCGGCTCGCTATTTTGCCTACGGCAACGCTGTGTCTCTCATGCGAAACGTTGAAAACGAAGTGATATGGATATTCCAATCCTCTATGAAGACGACACCATGCTGGTCGTCAACAAGCCCCCGGGAATCGTGGTTAATAATGCAGAGTCTGTAAAAGGCGAAACGGTGCAGGATTGGGCGAGCGCGTACCTGTCATTCCCGCGCATGCGGGAATCTGCCGTCGTTGACGATACCAACAAAGATTTTTACGAGCGCGCAGGTATAGTCCACCGGATTGATAAAGAAACGTCTGGCATACTTCTCATTGCTAAAACACCAGAGGCATTCGTCGAGTTGCAACGGCAGTTTAAAGAACGCCTCATCCATAAAACGTACATGGCAATTGTGCACGGAAAACTTGTGCCCGATACCGGGGAGATCCGCGCGCCTGTAGGGCGCCTCCCGTGGAACCGCGAACGGTTTGGCATTGTGCCGGGAGGCAAAGAATCGATTACGAAGTTTAAGGTTGTTAGTAATCAATTATCCGTTATCGGTAAGAAAAAAGAAGTGCTTTCACTTGTTGAATTAACCCCCGAGACCGGCCGGACGCATCAGATCCGCGTTCACCTGAAGTATATCAACCATCCGATACTGGGTGATTATCTGTATGCGGGCCGCAAAACCGCGCGTGATGACCGTCTGTGGGCGCCGCGCGTGATGCTTCATGCATGGCGCCTTCGCTGCACCAATCCGGCAACCGGCAAAGAACTTGCATTCGAGGCCCCGATACCGGATGATATGAGTAGAATAATCAAATAATCGAATCGAATTTCAATAAACGAATATACAAATAAATACATTTTATTCGTTTATTAGGTTATTCGTTTATTAATTCATGGATTCCCATAGTTTTACCCTTATATCGACGCTTCTTCTCGTATTTTCTGCAGCTATTCTGGGCGGGACGCTTGCCAAGCTCGCCAAACAGCCGGTGGTCTTGGGATATATCGCGGCGGGGTTACTTTTTGGCTCTGTGTTCCCAAAAATTACCGACCAGTCTTTTTTGCGGACGATCGCAGACGCCGGCGTGACACTTCTTTTATTCACTCTCGGACTGGAATTTTCGTTTCACCGCATCCGGAAAATATTCGGGACATTCATCTGGGCGGCGTCCGTGCAGATTTTGCTCACGGTATTTATCATGCTGCTTTTTACTCTCTTCCTCGGATTTCCGTTTCTCCCATCTCTGTTTATCGCCGTAGCTGCCGCGCTGTCTTCAACAGCAGTTATCGTCAAAGTGCTTTCTGAGCGCGGTGAGCTGGATACCGGTCCGGGGGAGGCGATGACGAGCTGGTCCATCGTCCAGGATTTGGCGGTTATCCCCATCATGATCCTGCTTCCTGCGGTCGCTGCCGTATCCCTGCACGGGGACGTCGGCACCCAAGCGGCCATTACAGCAGTCGCCATCAGTATTCTCAAGGGCGCGGTGGCTCTTGCGGTTATCGTTTTTCTCGGTCGGCGTGTCGTGCCAGCGATGCTTTCGGCGGTGGCGGGATTCGGAAGCCGAGAAATATTTACCATTGCGACAATAGGCCTCGTCTTTTTATCTGCCATTGTTACGTATACTCTTGGGCTCTCGGCCGCAATCGGCGCATTTATCGCGGGACTGCTTATTGCCGAGACCAGTCAAAATCACGCTATATTTGCCGAAGTCCGGCCGCTGCGGGATATATTTGCGGTTGTATTTTTTGTATCGCTGGGGCTTTCTATTCCTGCGCATTTTTTGCTGGCAAACGCCGGAAGTCTGCTTCTTTTGACTGTCGTCGTCATTTTCGTCAAGTGGTTTATCGTCATGGGGCTTATGCGGTTTATGGGGTATCACCGGAAAACGGCATTCTTAGTCGCCGTGGGACTTGCGCAAATGAGTGAGTTTGGATTTATCATTGCCCAGCAGGGGGTAAATATTGGAGCGCTCAATCAGGACGCCTATTCATTCCTCGTGACTCTTATCTTTCTTACTATTCTCGTCTCAGCACCGGCTTTGTCTGCCGGGCACAGTTTTTACTATGCCGTGCACACGCTCCTGGGCGGCAAATTCCCAAAACTTTTCCAAACAAAAGCAGAAATGGAACGTATGCGGGAAGAGCTCCCGTACCGCGATCACGTGGTTTTGTGCGGGTACGGCAGGGTCGGCAAATATATCGGGCGGGCCCTTGAAATGGCGGGCATCCCGTTTGTCGTTGTTGACTACAACAATGCCGCTATCCGCCTTCTTCGGGAGCGGGGGATACCGGTCGTCTACGGCGATCCGGCGGACAAAGACGTACTGGATTATGCACAGGTGGACTATGCCAAGGCGGTCATTATCGCGATTCCGGACCGGCACACACAGGAAATGGTCATTGCCAATGCTCAGACTCTCAATCGCCGGATCAAAATTATCTGCCGGACGCACCATGAAGAGGATCAAAAACATCTCAAAAGCCTGGGCGTCGATGCGGTCGTGCAACCGGAATTTGAAGCGGCACTGTCTATCGTCGGGCGTCTTTTGCCCACGTTTGGCATCAACGAATCCGACATCGCAGGAAAGATTAGCAGATTGAAAATCGAACACGGCGCGGGTTGAAAAAGCTACATATGTGTGATAGGTTGAATATATGAAAAAGAGAAATATTCAGGCTCCTGCTACAAAAGGAGATATCGACGATGCAGTCGCACAAATTGCCGTTGTTATTGAGAAAGCGCTTGAAGATTATCCAACAAAGAAAGATTTAGATAAAAAATTAGAAAAATTTGTAACGAAAGATGACTTGAAAGCTGCGGAAAAAAAGTTAGAGGATAAAATTGATGACGTTGCGGGCGACGTGTCCGATATCCGCCGCCGGGTCATTGATCTGGAAACCGACACTGTCTCCCGTCGGGATTTCAACGAATTTAAAGCAAAAGTTTTACCCACATAGTTTGCCTACAAGGATACTCCTTGAAGGGAAAAAATTGAGGTCTTCCGAAATCCCGCTTCGCGGGATCGAACACGGCGCGGGATAAATTATGCCACATTGGATACTAAGGGAGCATGTCGAGATATTTCCTCAGGCTGGTTACGTTTTGTAATTGACTACGGGTGATTCTGATGATCGCACTAATTCGTTTTTCTGGGACGGCATATTGTATGCTTAAATCGAAATAGGTTACGCCGTCTAAAAAATGCGCTAAAAATATTTCTCTTCGTCGTTCAGAAAGAGATTCAAGTGCTCGGTCCAAATCCGCGCGCAGGAGCGGCGTCATAATATGTCGTAACGCTGCTTCTTCCGTATTTTCCGGCGAAATCTTGGCCATATCACACCTTGCCCTTGAGATGCCCAGCGATGCCCCTGAGAAGTTTCGGGTTAATTGCCCTGGTCTGTAGTTCCATTGGTATTTCATCTACTACGGTTATCAAATCTATATTAAATTTGACTATCTTAATAGGCTCTAGACCATTTCGAAAAATGCTCCATTTCGTTCTGTTGTTAATAGTGGAAGAAATATTTTCAGGGCCAATTAGTTCATGGAGCATTTTGACTCTTTCATTTTCCGGTATTGTCGTAAGAAAGTCTGCAAGGTCTTGCAAATATCCCCCAGCTTTACCTGGTGAAATTCCATACCTCATAGCTGCATGTACGACTACTTCAATAATCGCTTTCTCTGGGCTTATTGATGTTGGTTCAGGTTCTATTTTTTTCATATATGTATCCTTTCGTCAGGCAGGATAAATAATCGGTATAACGCCGAGACTAGCGTCTTTATCTTGCGGTCGTAGATAGGTATCCAAATAGGTACTAAATCTTGAGCCCCGTGCTCCATCAATATCGATATATAATTGTGCCAAACATACGCCGTATTGAGATTGGGTTCGTGCCTGATATATGGTGTTTGACCGGTGGAATTGTGTGATAAGAACATCTTCCGGTAGTTGATTTATGACGGACGTCAGATCAATTGCGGTGGGAATTTTCACCTGAATACTGTTTGTTTGTATATTTTTCCGAAGAATCTCGCTATACCTGCTTACCATCATTTGCTGCTCAGCAAACGTTTTGCCTCCGCTATGGGGGATAAAAAGAGATCTTGCATCAAAGGCGACTTCCGAAAACGATGCTTTGGCGAGCTCCATTTTCGTGTCGTATTTTGGCATGTGAAGGCCATTATCGCGTAGTTCATTAAGCTGCTCGCCGTTTAGAGTAATTATGCTCATTTGCATGTCTAGAAGTCGAGATTTAGCCTCACGATGAAACGTTTTTGTGCTATTTTTTGATTCTTTAAAGGTGATAAGCGTTCCACAATAACCACATTCACCGGGACCTTTATCCCTGCTCCACATCCGGGGCATGAATGACCCTGAGTTTCATAGTTTGTCATATTTGTTGTTGTTTTATACACTTTGTATACGTTAGATGCTTGACAGCGAATCCTGATGGAATATTGTCAATTTGACAATTATGTGATATACTCCCGTTCTTGCCCATACATGTATGAAATCGGATCTTTATTCTGATGCGTATTCTGAGGCTGAATTTCAGGAGTTTCTCGCTTCGCTAAGTCGTATTTCCAAATTCCAGGAGTCGGGGAGTGTCTATATCTACCACAAGGGGGAGATACTTCGGCGTCACGAGGAGCTTTGCCGGCGTTTAGATCTAGTCAAAAAATATTTTCACGGCAACGTGCCAATATTGATAGACATAGACACAGGAAGTTTAGAGGATCCTGATGTGCTAGAAAAAGAATTTCAGAAATTGGAGTCGGAAAATAGACACCCTATTTATTGGATTTGCGGCGTAGACAGACTTCTTATTGGAAAATCAGATTCATTTTTTCATTACCTTCGTAAACGACAGGCAAAGAATCCTTCTATTTCGTACGTTCTCTTTTTTAATATCAATTTTCTTCATCCGACTGTTAGTTCAGTTCTTACCTATACGTCAACATTTATTCAGAACATTGTCATAGTGCCACTTCACGATACGGATTCAAGTGCATATTTTCTAAAATACTGGGTTCACGCATGGAATGTAAGTATGAGCCCGTATATTCAGAATGAGGTGGTGAAGTTGGCGAAATGTCATTTTACTCCGCTGAAGCAGGCTGCTCGTTATGTACGTGACACAGGGTCTACGAATATTCGAGACATTTTACATCACGACATGATGCAAATAAAGATGAAGAGTATTTTTGACAGTCTATTGCCATCTGAACAAACAGCGCTCGAGAAGGTGGTTGCTGGTGCTAACGATTTTTCGCCAGATGAAATAATAAGCTTAGAGTTCCTTAAACGAACATGCTGGCTAGAGGTGCGTGGACACAAACTCTATCTTACGATACCTCTTTTAGCTGAATATATTAGTTTATTGCGTATATCGGAAAATAAGATTGAGGTTTCAGGAAATAGATTAGTGGTTGGTGATGTTCCGATAGATGCACTTCTTTCTGTTCAGGAACAGACTGTGCTTCGATTATTTATCAATCGCGCCGGAAAAATAGTAAGTAGGGATGAAATCGCGAAAGTGGTCTGGAAAGATAATTGGGAAGATGCATATTCGGATTGGGCGATTGATCAATTGATTTTCCGACTTCGTAAAAAATGTATTGAGCTTAATTTCAACAAGTCGATTATTCAGGCGGTCAAAGGGAAAGGATTCCGGTATGACCACTCCTGAAATTGATGTTTGCGCAAATAGGCCAACTGCTCGTTGGCTGGATAGTAAATTTGTTGTTCGCCCTATTCAGGCAGGCGATCCTCTTCCGTTTAACGAAATAGACGATGGGAGAACGTATGCGCCACTCGTAAATGGTCTCGAGAGGTTTTTTACTGAGACTGCAAGTGCGATTGATTGGCGATACGGAGCACAAGAGTTCCGCGATATGGTTAATGATGCCCTGTTTCTTAATACATTATTGGATATAGCGTTACTTCAGTCTGACCCACCATGGGATGAGAAAATCTTGGAGCGTTTTAACACTCCGGAACTTGAAGAGATGCACTTAAGTTTTTTGGGATACGGATTCGGCGGCAGCTTTCGAAGCGCGATTTCTCAACCTGATAATTATTCGGCCGTAGCGACACTACATAAACGACTGTTCGGTGACTTAACCGATATGATGGATATTGACAGAAAGTTACCTCTTGGCGGACAGTTTGGGCAATTTA
>Ga0315268_10000118_pt1 | contig 89609 bp, 88 predicted proteins | sample C1_top_MG_FD_204535 | JGI IMG/M metagenome (GOLD analysis project Ga0315268, IMG submission 204535) | Sediment microbial communities from Yellowstone Lake, YNP, Wyoming, USA - C1_top | ecosystem: Environmental > Aquatic > Freshwater > Lake > Sediment | place: USA: Wyoming | collected 2017-08-01
GCCACGGCTCATCAAGACACGACCGAAACCCTTTGCACGACTACAGACCACGCGCCGCAGGGCGCGCGCGAACATCAGGAAATATGGGCGTGCTAAGAAACTCACGGCTTAACTCAGTGGCATTCATCCGACAGACCTTGTGTGACCCAGTCCTTGAAGCGTTTCGTTTCCTGATCGTAAAAAACGATGCAGGCTGCCTGCGCGCCGGTCAACATTATGCCCTGGCGCATGATCGCCTCGAGCAATTCGCGTAACGACTGCATGGAAGTGAGCTGAACCGCAATCTTGTTCAGCGCAACAATGCGCGAGGTTTTTTCGCTGACAGCGGCTACCATCCGGTTGAAAGTGTTTGTCAGTTCACCGAATTCATCATGGGTGGAAATCACGATACGTTTGTCATAGGCGCCGTCGGCGATGAAACGCGCCCCCTCCGCCAACCGCCGTAGCGGCAGGGTCACAACATAGTGGGCCATGGCAAAGCCGATTACACCGAGGAGCAGAGTCAATCCGAGCACGATAGCCTGAAGAATGGCGAGGCCGCGGGTATCCTCGACAATATCCAATTCCAGCAGGCGCACGACCTCATCCAGAAGCCGCAAGTGCCCGGGAACATGGGCCTCGAAACGGGCCAGGGCAGCAATCGCTTGAGGGTTCGACGGATCGAACACCTGCAACAGCGGTTTCATCTCCCCGTTCCAGTGGGTACGCTCAGCGGTAACGGCTGCCCGAAATTTTTCGTTCATCAACTTTCCAGCCAGAGCGTCAAGGCGGTTGGACTCGGCGTCGTAGTCGGCAAGTACCCCATCCACTATCTTGCGCCCCTCGCTCGGCCAGGAATGAAATTCCAGGGCCTCGTGCGTGAGGGACAACAGCTGATACATGCGCATGCGCTGGCGGGCAGCCTCGCTGATGGCGGCGCTCTCTTCGCCAACGTGCAGGATCCCGAATATGCCGGCGCCGAGCTGAAGCACCTGCAACACCAGAAATCCGGCCAACAGGAGCGTGAATTTACGCGCCAGTGTCTGACCCAACCAACTCATGATCTTGGTTCTTTGCGAGGGCACATTGTCTTAAGTTTAGTAGGTGATATTTTGTGTTCTAGTGCGCGCCGGCGGTGCCGTAACAGATTGATCAGCCAGAAGAGGAACCCTGCCACCACCAGGGTGACCAACACATAAATTTCATAGCGCTTGAAATCCTCCAGGAACAGCCGGAACACCTCGCCGAAAAGGTAGCCCGCATAGCCGAATGAGAATGCCCAGACGATCGCGCCGACCAGATTGAGCGCAAAGAAACGTGTCCGCGAGATATGCGCCGCCCCCACGACAAACGGGGTCACGTTGCGCAGGCCATAAAAAAACCGGAAGCTTAGAATGAGCAGGTTCTTGTGACGATGCAAATGCTTGTAAACCTTTTGTGCACTCTCCTGCCACGAAAGGCGTTTGGCGATTACTTTCGGTCCGTAATGCCGGCCAATGTAATAGAAAAATTGATCGCCGGTAAAACTCCCCGTGAGGCCAGAGGCGATCACCCACGGAAGTTCGAGATAGCCAAGATGTGCCGCAAACCCGCCGAGGATCAAGATGGTCTCTCCTTCGAGAAAGGTTCCGATCAAGATGGCAAGGTAACCATAGGTGGAGATCAGTTCGGCCAGCGAATCAAGTGACATGGGCTTTGCGCCAGCAATACGACAGTTTTGGTTTGCGTATCCGCAACCATAAAAAAACCCCGTGGAGCAACAGGGCCTGAATGAGTGTTCTGAATATTCTTACCCGCGCAACCCGTGAGATCAGCTTGGAATAACGCGCGTGGCCTGCTTGCCCTTCGGTCCCTGTGTATGCTCAAACTCAACCTTCTGGCCTTCATTCAGGCTTTTGTATCCGTCTCCTTCGATGGTGGAGAAATGTACAAACACATCTTCACTGCCGTCACTCGGGGTGATGAAACCATAACCCTTCGCGTTGTTGAACCACTTCACCGTTCCCGTTTGCATACCAACCTCTATATTTTGTTGCCAGGATATCAATGACCGTCCGCCCTCCGTGCTGCCGCGAACGCAAAAACATCCTACGTGAAGTTCTTGGCCAAAACAATCTTATGGGTGACCAAGAAAAAGTCTCAGTCCCTCCGGAAAGGGACAGGCCGAGCGGATAATACGCTGATTTTATTAGCCCAGAACCGGGGCGCGGGAAAAGGGCCATCCCTCAACCTTGGCCTCAATATCACCGGCTGACGGATCGCCTCGTCTGCCGACAGTGCCGCCCTGCGACAAACCCGGCGGACGAATGGGTGGCCCCGAGCGGAATGAATGGGGCCCAACACAGCGAAATTTATTCCTCATGCCGGCCAGCGCGCAGCCGCTTCACGGTGGAACGGTGCTTCTTGGAATCGAGCCGGCGTGCCTTTGCAGCGCGACTGACACGCGTGCGCTTGCGCGGTTTGGGGATACGGTTCAACTGGCGCAGTTTGCCGATCAGCCGCTCGAAAGCAATCTCGCGGTTGCGTATCTGGGACCGGTTCTCCGTGGCCGTCACGACCACGCCCGACGGCAAGTGGGTCAACCGTACCGCCGACTCGGTGCGGTTGACATGCTGGCCACCGGGGCCGGAAGCGCGATAGGTATCAATGCGCACTTCCCGCGCCAGCAGCGTACGGTCCAACACATAGGGCGGGGGTTTTACGGCGTGCAATCGCATGGTTCGCCTCTTAAATTCCTGTCGCGTGCCTTTGGCCGTGTAATTGCTAGAATAACCGCGTGTGAGCCAGGTACATAATAAAGGAAATACGGCATGATCGTTATCCTCAAAGCCAACGTCGCCGACAAAAGCCCGGAATACCGGCAGGTCATCGACTATCTGGCCAATAAGCCGAACATCAAAACCCGGGTGCATCAGGAAATCGGCACGCAACAGACTCTGACAGAAATCTATCTCATCGGCGAGACCGCCACCCTCGACAAGACCGAAATTGAATGTCTTCCCGCCGTGGATCGCGTGGTCCGCGTCTCGGAGGAATACCGCATTCTGGGCCGTCACAAGGATGACAGCCGTCCAACGGGCTTCGAATACAACGGCGTCACATTCAGCCAGGATAGCCTGAACGTTTTCGCCGGCCTGTGTGCCGTGGACAATCCCGCGCATGTCGAGATGATGCTGAAGGCACTGCGTGATCATGGCCAGGTCTGCACGCGCATGGGCGCGTACAAACCGCGCACCAACCCCTATTCCTTCCAGGGCCATGGCAAGCATTGCCTGCCATGGGTGTTCGAGCTTGCCGGGAAATATGGCATCAAGGTAATCGCGATGGAGATCACCCACGACTCGCACCTCGATGAAATCTGCGAGGCATTGGAAAAAACCGGAAAATCCACGGGCGTGATGATTCAGATCGGCACGCGTAACACCCAGAACTTCGAACTCCTCAAGATTGTCGGACGCCAGCACGAGCTGCCCGTACTGCTCAAGCGCGGCTTCGGTATTACACTGGAAGAATCGCTGAACGCCGCCGAGTATCTCGCGAGTGAAGGCAACCGCAACATCGTCTTCGGGCTGCGCGGCATGAAAACCAACATGGGCGACCCGCACCGTAATTTCGTGGACTTTGCCCACGTGCCGGTAGTCAAGCGCCTCACGCGCATGCCGGTGTGCATTGATCCCTCACACTCGGTCGGTTCACGCGACCGCGCACCGGACGGGATGCTCGACGTGTTTCACGTCACTGCACAAGGCATCATTGCCGGCGCCAACATGGTCCTGGTGGATTTTCACCCGGTACCCACCAAGGCGTTGGTAGATGGGCCGCAGGCACTACGGTTGGAAGAACTGCCCTACTTCCTGGAAGACGTGGCCATCGCCCGTGAGGCCTACGAAAAACGCCGGGCACTCACCCGGCGTTTCCTGGAAAAACAAAAAAACAGTTGATCTACTTCGTTACGCCATAAAGCACATCCACGATCACACGCGTTTTGCTGTCCACCAACACGACATCCTGGCCCACCCGCAGGCGAACATGGGAGGATGGCAGCGGTGACAGCTTCTGCTCCAGCTCGCGCGACAGCGACTCGCTCTTGGTTCCTGCTGGTAATACATGTCCTATAACCACCCTCGCGGATGACGTTGAAGCCTTGTGGTTTGCATGATTTCTATCGTACTCCTCGATCAACCGGCGATCGTTACTGCCAATGCGAACCTCCGCCGTCTTACTGTCATCCTTCAACACAACCTGGCCGGAAGTGGCAGTGTAGGCGGCGCACCCGCCCACCATCAACGCCAGTAGTACCCCTAATAGATATCGATGCACAGAAATGTCCTTCGTAAATACCAGTATCATTTTCCTGATGGATAGTGTCTCAGGGTTTTACCGACATAAAGCTGGCGCGGACGGTCGATACCATGCGACTCTCCCTGGAGTTCCAGCCAGTGACTCACCCAGCCGGCAGTGCGCGCGAGCGCGAAAATCGCCGTGAACATGTTCATCGGGTAGCCCATCGCCCGCAGCAGGATGCCGGAATAGAAATCCACGTTCGGGTACAGCTTGCGCTCGATAAAGTATTCGTCCTTGAGCGCGATCTCCTCGAGCTTAACCGCGATCTCGAGCAGGGGATCGTTAATGCCAAGCTGGTCGAGCACCGCGCGCGCCGACTTCTGGATCACGCGCGAGCGCGGGTCGAAGTTCTTGTAGATGCGGTGCCCGAAACCCATGAGGCGGAACGAATCGTTCTTGTCCTTGGCGCGGGCCAGGGCCTTGGGGATGTTCTCCACCGAACCGATCTCCATCAGCATCTTGAGCACGGCTTCGTTGGCGCCGCCATGTGCCGGGCCCCAGAGGCTGGCGATGCCGGCGGCGATGCAGGCGAAGGGATTGGCGCCGCTCGACGCCGCAAGGCGCACCGTCGAGGTCGAGGCATTCTGCTCATGGTCCGCGTGCAGAATAAAAATCACATCGAGCGCGCGCGCCAGCACCGGGTTCACGACATAGTCCTGGCTTGGCAGGCCGAACATCATTTGCAGAAAATTCGAAGGATAATCGAGGCGGTTGTTGGGATAACGCTGCGGCCGGCCGGTGGAATAGGTGTAGCTCGCGGCGGCGATCATCGGCATCTTGGCGATCAGGCGGATCGCTGCCAGATTGCGATTGTTGGCGTCACGAATATCCATGACGTCGTGGTAAAAGGCCGAGAGTGCGCCGACAACACCGACCATGACCGCCATCGGATGTGCGTCACGGCGGAACCCGCGGTAAAAGCTCATCACCTGCTCGTGCAGCATGTTGTGCTGGTTGAGCACATCCTGAAAGGATTGGAGCTGATCCTTGGACGGCAGCTCGCCATTTACCAGCAGATATGCCACCTCAACGAACGTGGAGCGCTCCGCCAGCTCTTCAATGGGATAGCCGCGGTAAAGCAGGACACCCTTATCACCATCCACGAAGGTGATGGCGCTCTTGCACGAGGCGGTGGAACGGAAGCCCGGATCGAAGGCCAGCAGGCCATGGCGCGAATACAATGTCTGGATATCCACGGCGCTGGGGCCGAGCACGCCATCCAGCACCGGCAGGCTGTTTTCGTTCTGGTCCTCGGTAATCGCGGCATTAACGAATTTGGTCACCACGGCATGCACCTCTCTTTCTGAACCTTATTAAGGATTGCCCATCCAGCCGGCGCTGTCCAGCCCAAACGACCGCTCAGGGGCGCCGGTACACCCATTCCAAAAACGCCTTTTGCACCGCCTCGCTGGCGGCGGTATCCACCTTCGAATTGTTGTGCAGACAAACTACGATCAGGCGACGTCCTTGTTGATCAACCACATAACCGGCAAGCGCACGCACATCGTTCAAGCTGCCGGTTTTAAGATGAAACTGTCCTTCCATGTCCGTGCCGTTGAAACGATGGCGTAGCGTACCGTCCATGGCCGAAATCGGGAACGACGACACGAATTCCGGCATGTACGGGCTCTGCCAGCCGGCGAGCAGCACCTCGCCCAAGTGCCGTGCCGAGATGCTTTCTTCACGCGAGAGCCCGGCCCCGTTTTCGAGTTTCAGTTCCGGGAAATCCAGGCCACGACGCTTGAGCCATGCCCGCACCACCCGAATCCCGCCCTCGGTGGTGCCGGGCGGCCCTGCCTTCTCCGCCCCCATGGTCAACACCAGTTGGCGAGCCATCACGTTGTTGCTGTACTTATTAATAGAACGAATGATATCGGCTAGCGGTGGGGAATCGGCAGAGTAAAGCAGACGCGCCTTTTCGGGCACCGTGCCTTCGCGCACGCCTCCCTCGAAGCGCCCGCCCAGTTCCGACCACAGCATCTTGAACATACCCAGGGTAAATGGCGCGGGCTCGGACACCACCCGGAACAGTTCGTTGTCCCCACAGTCCGCTTCATAGGTACCGCTGAAAATAACCTTGGTGTCATTGCCCTTGTGTTGCAATTTCAGGCCCAGGTTGTGCGCCCAGCCACGGCAGGGTGCCTGCGACAGAGTGACTCGATTGACTACTTCCAGGTGTGTCGGAAGAGGGTCGGCAAAAATGTGCACACGGCTTGCGTCCAGCTGCGGCATGAAACGAAAATTCACCGCCTGAAAATTCACCAACAAGGCATTCGGTAGAACGTTATAGGCACGTAGCGTCTGTCCATCGAATTCGCCCGGATCACCCTCCTCGCGAGCAAAATAGCTCTGGTCCAGTACCAGATCACCGGCGATTTCCTCGATGCCGGCGGCGTGCAGACCACGCAGGAAACGCCAGAAATATTCCATAACAAGGTAAGGATCGCCATAACCCTTGAGATACAGATCGCCCTCAAGCCGGCCATTGCGAACGGGAGCCGTAGTATAGGCCTCGGTCTTCCAGCGGTAGGCCGGTCCCAGTTCCTCAAGGCCCGCCAACGTGGTCAAGGCCTTGATCGTTGAGGCGGGATGCCGTGGCTGATCTGCCGCCACCGCCAGCAAGGGAGACGGTTGGCCAATCTCACGAACGTAGAGGCTGAGACCGCGCGTCGGGAGACCATATCGCTTGAGCGCTTGGGCCACCGGCTCGGGAAGATTCCCCGATCCCTCCTTTTCCGCCTGTGCAACCGTAGACAAGAAAAGTGCGGATAAATATACAATCGCCGCCAACCGGCGCATGGAGGAAGAGTGAAGCTTAATGGCCATCACCGCCTTTCCACCAGTTCGCAATAACCTCACCCACGCGCGGGTTGACCAGATAACCATAGGAACGATGCAGGTTCAAACCCTCCTGGTTGCGAAAATAATTAAACACACCGCCATTGATGTCGGTGATGGACTTGACCAGGCCAAGTTCCTGCATTGCCTTGAAATCATTCTGCAGGATTGAGTCGAGACCCGTCAGGTCTCCTCGGGCAGCAATATTAACCCAGTGACGGATGTTCCCGGGATATCTGGCGGCGCCAGTACGGCGTGCCCCCAACAAACGTCTCTGCACAAAACGCAGGCCGAGCGGACTACCGAGGGTCAGGAAACAATCGATGGAAACCAGGTTACGATCCTCATTCCAAAGCTCCCACAAGGCATCGTAGGCAATCACTGAACCCATGCTGTGCCCTATCAACAATATACGACTTCCGTCCGCAAACCTCTGCCGCAGGGAGGCCTTGAGCAATTCCCGCACCTGCGTGCCAATGCCGTTTTTGTTCTCAAAGTAACGGGCGGTCTCATGCACCGTGCTCTTGACGGCCGGATCGGGCAATAACGCTATGAGGAATGGAAACAGATCAGCGAAACTATACAACAGCCAGGCAGCCTTCCGCCGGAAGGAAAGCGCCTCCCGCACTTCCTCCTCGGTGGGACCCGTCTTTGCCAACAAGGCATCGATCCACGGCAGGTCCGGATCCAACGGCTTGAAGCTCTGATAATAAAGATAATTCCAGGCAATCAGCGTAAACACCTCCGGCTGTGCCGCGATCGCCTGTGCCACCGCGGGGTCAGCTCGCCCCACGCCGTGCTTTAGGCAGCGCAGGAGCTGGCGGCAATAAACATCCACAGGAGGCTTGGGATTTTTCCCGGGAATGTAAACGATGCGGTTGGGGGCGTTGGAATTCACGGTCGCGGCATAACAACATGATTCTGTGAGCCAGTCAAAGACAGCCGCCACCATGATACGGCAACACTATTGTCTTTCATTACTAAATGATTGAGGCTATGGCCAGGAACCAGACATGACACCACCACCATTCAGGGTGCTTATACTCGGCCATGGCGAAATGGGTCAGGCGATGGAATATCTCCTGCAACCGCGACACCGCCTGAGCATGTGGGAACGCCGCCCGAAATCGGGCAAACCGCTTGATCTGGAGGCCGTGGCGGGAGATCAGGATTTCGTCATTTTTTGCCTACCCGCTATCCCTCACTTCGACCTCGCCACACGACTACGGCCGTCACTGTCCCCGAATTGCCTCTGCCTTAGCATCGCCAAAGGGCTGGACAACGAGGGCCGTACCGCGGCGTCAGCACTGACACAGGCGCTCGGTCCCGGACTTTCCGTCGGCGTACTCTATGGGCCGATGATCTCCGAGGATATCCGTGCCGGCCGACCGGCCTTCGCTCAGGTGGGCGCCACACACACTAACGCATATGATCTGATCCTGCGGTTGTTTGAGTCCACCGCGCTAGCCCTGGAACACACCCCGGATATCACAGGCATTGCCTGGTCAGCGGTGTTGAAGAACGTCTATGCCATTGTTTTTGGCGTCGCCGATGAAATGGCCTTGGGCGATAACCTTCGTGGATACCTGGTCGTCGCAGCCGTTCGGGAACTGGGGGAAATTGTCACCACGTTAGGCGGGTCTTCTGCAACTCCCTGCTGTCTGGCCGGCCTCGGAGACCTGATTACCACGGCAACCAGCATGAGCTCGCATCATCACGAGCTGGGTCGGCAGCTGGTGCGGGGCCGGCTCGATGCCATTCAGGGTGAAGGGGTTCATACACTGAAGATGGTGCGTACCCGGAAACTGTTCGATTACCGCTCCTACCCGGTTTTCCATCTGATCGACCGCCTCCTGACAGAACCGGAACAGGCGAAAATACTCATGGGAAACTTCCTCGATCATCTTCGCCACCATCCACCACGCACTCGTTGACAGTCAAGCTCGTGTGTGCACCTATCGCCATCGCGCACAACACCAAACCCCATCACCGGTGCTGCCGCTGCACTGCTCAATCATGAAAATGAATTTTGACCTGTGTCCATTTACGGTTAGAATGCCCACCTAGAAATGAAATATTCTGTATCGCATTCACGGACTGACCCAATCTGAACCCGCAACAAAAAGCCGCTGTACAGTATGTCAATGGCCCACTGCTGGTGCTGGCCGGTGCGGGTAGCGGCAAGACCTCCGTTATCACAAATAAGATCGCTTGGCTCATCCAGAATTATGGGATTGCGCCGCGGCATATCGTCGCCGTCACCTTCACCAACAAGGCATCGCGCGAAATGAAGTCCCGTATCGCCGACCTGTTGCATGGCGATCACATGAAGGATCTTCTCATTTCCACCTTCCATACCTTCGGCCTGAAAATTCTGCGCAGCCATCTGACGGAATTGGGGTACCGCCCGGGTTTTTCGCTTTATGATCCGGAAGACAGCCAAGCGCTGTTGTCCAAACTCCTGCGTGGTCAATTTTCGGGAAAAACCAATCCCGCGCAACTGGTGCAGTACCAGATTTCACGCTGGAAGAATAATCTGATTTCGCCGTCGGCGATTCCACCCGCGGCAGAAGGCGAGACCGTCCATGATCTCGCTGCACGGGTCTACGGCGAATACGAACAGCATCTGCAGGCCTACAATGCCATGGATCTCGACGACCTCATCCTGAAACCGGTCCGTTTGTTCCAGGAAAACCCGGAGATCCTGGAGGAATGGCGTCGGCGCGTGTCCTACCTGCTCGTGGACGAATACCAGGACACCAACCTGTGTCAGTACGAACTGGTCAAGCTCCTCGCCGGCAGCCGCGGCGCGCTCACCGTCGTCGGGGACGACGATCAGTCTATCTACACCTGGCGTGGGGCCCAACCGGAAAACCTCAAACAGTTGCAACAGGATTTCCCCGCTCTGCGCGTCATCAAACTCGAACAAAACTATCGTTCCAGCGGACGAATCCTGAAGGCCGCCAATGCCGTGATTGCCAATAACCCGCACATCTTCGAGAAAGCGCTGTGGTGCGATCGTGACTACGGCGTACCCCTGAGGGTCCTAAAAGCACGCAGTGAAGAGCATGAAGCTGAACGCGTCATCTCTGATTTGCTGCATCACAAGTTCAAGCACAGCACCGACTTCCGCGACTACGCCATCCTGTTCCGGGAGAACCATCAGGCACGCGTACTAGAGCGCGTACTGCGTGAACGGCGTATCCCTTACCATTTGAGCGGAGGGACATCTTTCTTCGACAAGACCGAAATCAAGGACGTCATGGCTTATCTCCGGCTGCTCTGCAATTCCGGGGATGACAATGCCTTCCTGCGCGTTATCAACACACCGCGGCGTGAAATCGGGACCGCCACACTCGAGCAGTTGAACCAGCATGCCACGAAATTGGGATCCAGCCTGTTACAAGCCTCGATGGACAGTGGCATCGAACAACGCCTCAACCCGCGGCAGGTGGCGATGCTGCGTGTGTTTACCCAGTGGCTGATGGATACCATCGCCAAGGTGGAAGAGACCGACCCGGCCAAGCTCATGTGCGACATGCTCTCTGAACTGCACTACGAGGAGTGGCTCAAGGACACCTGTAACGATCACAAGATCGCCCAGCGGCGAATGGAAAACGTATTGGAACTGGTCGCCTGGGCGCAGCGGCTCATGCGCCAGGGAGAAGAGGAAAAATCGCTTAGCGATCTGGTCGCGCGACTCACCCTCGTGGGTATGCTGGATAAGGGCAGCGAGGACAACCCCGGAGATCAGGTGTCACTCATGACGCTGCACTCCGCCAAGGGTTTGGAATTCCCTCATGTCTTCATCATCGGCATGGAAGAAGGACTGCTCCCGCATCACCAGAGTCAATCGGACATCGGTGTGGTGGAAGAACGCCGGCTTGCCTATGTCGGCATCACGCGCGCGCAAAGAACACTCACCTTTTCGTTTTCCGAGCGGCGCAAACGCGGCGGCGAAGTAATGGTCTGTGAACCCAGCCGTTTCCTGCAGGAAATACCCACAGACGATCTGCACTGGGAAGATCCGGAAAGTGACACCGATCCACAAGCCATGCTCGGCCGCGCCGATGCCTACCTTGCCAACCTGCGGTCGATGCTGGGTAATAATTAACTTTCATCCCGCGGACACTTCCGTCAGGACACCGACTAACACCCCTACCACCTGAAAAACCCTGTTTTGCCAGATATTTTTCGTTCTCGGCCGCCATCGGCCCCGCTATCTTTACCTATATGTGTGCCACCAACGCACCACCAAGGTAGAATACGTATCCTGAGTATCCAGACATGGCTGACAAAAATAAAAAACGGGATGTGGCCCAAGATTTTTCGGCGCTCAATCTGACGCCGGACAGTTTTCACGCGTTCTACACCAAATTCATCAATCTGCGCTTCCCGATGCAAGTCGCGCATGTGCTGGAACTGCGTTACCTGATCAATCATGCGGCCGATAAGTACAAAGAGCCGACATTAACTTCCGATTACCGCCAATTCCTTGATAGCCTGGAGGGTGCATTGGCCTCGTTCTCCGTGGACAACCCGCGCCACCGTGAGCGCCTTCTGAAAATATTAAGCATGTTGCGCGACATTCACTACACACACAGCATTGATTCTCGCAACGCCGAAGAACAACTGCGTCAAACCATGGAGGAAAACCGCGTGGAACGCGACCGGTCCGTTCGCTATGGACTCTTTTTCATTCTCGCGGGTATTACGTTCTGTCTCTTCTGGGCAGGCATGGAGAATCCGCACTGGGCCATCAAGTGGCTGCCGGTCGCTTACGGTTATTTTGCCTGGCGCTACTTTCACAAGCTGCCGGGGCTGGACGCGAATATGGACAGGTTGACGGCCGATCTCAACGAAGTGCTGCGCCGACGTGTGCGTTCACTGAACTGGAAAACACTGATCCACAAACTCGCGCTGGTTCTGGGCTACAAACGGGTACCCGGCATCGAGGTATTCCATATCGACAGCGACACCGATTATCATGGCAACTCACACGTCTACCATTAGCGTCATCCGCAGGTCGCGGTAAAAATCATCAAATCCACCTTACCTCAGCTGTTCCACCCGTATCCCCGTTGCCGCCGGCGACTATCCTCTTGGATGATGTTGCTGGTGCAGGGATTTCAATCGTGCACGTGCAATATGCGTATAAATCTGCGTGGTGGAAAGGTCTGCGTGTCCCAGCAGCATCTGCACAACGCGCAGGTCGGCGCCGTGATTCATCAGATGTGTGGCGAAAGCGTGGCGCAGGGTGTGCGGTGAAATCGCCGGCCGGATTCCCGCCGTACGCGCATGTTGCTTGAGGTTGTACCAAAAGGCCTGCCGCGTCATGGGACCCCCGCGGGCCGTGGCGAACACGGCATCCGTAGCGCGTCGGCGTACCAACGCAGGACGCCCTTCGGACAAATAGCGATTAAGCCACGATATCGCCTCTTCGCCGAGTGGAACCAGCCGCTCCTTGTCGCCTTTGCCGATGACCCTGACTACCCCCTGCCCCAGACTCATCTGGGGTAACGTGAGCCCCACCAACTCCGAGACACGCAGGCCTGTGGCGTACAGCGTCTCGAGCATCGCCCGGTCGCGCAGGCCGAGTCGCACCGAGATATCCGGCGCCTGCAGGAGTTTTTCCACTTGTTCCTCGGTCAGTGATTTGGGCAGCGGCCGGCCGATCTTGGGGGAATCGATCAATGCCGTGGGATCGGTTCGAACTTTCTCCTCACGCAGAAGATAGCCGTAAAACCGCCGCAGGCTCGAAAGCAGTCGTGCCGTGGTGCGCGGCCGCACGCCCTGGCCCACACAAACCGAGAGGTATTCCAGTAGATCCGCCCGTGTCGCCTTAATTAGCGATATACCCCGGCTGAAAAGCCACCGGCCCAAACCTTCGACATCGCGCCGATAGGCACTCAGAGTATTGGCACTCAGACCATCCTGTAGCCAGAGGGAGTCACCGAAACGCTCGATGATTTCCTTATCGGGTCCGCTCATGCTCGAGCAGCCAATGTTTGAGGCGCACCGCCTTTCCACCACGCTCTCCCATAAATCCACCAATGCCGCCGGCGGCCACGACACGATGACAGGGAATAACAATAGGAATAGGGTTGGCGCGGCAGGCGTTGCCGACAGCGCGTGGACTAGTGCGCAGCCGGCGCGCCAATTCGCCATAGCTGCATGTCTCACCGGGTGGAATCTTGCGCAACATCCGCCACACACGTTGCTGAAATGGCGTACCACCGGTCGCCAGCGGGATATCGAATAAAACGCGAGGGTTAGCAAAATACATACGCAACTGCCGACAGATGCGCCGCTCAAGAGGTGTGCGGGGCGACTTGAGCCTAGCCCGCTGACCCAAAAAACTGACATCTTCAAGGCCATCGTCATGGATCACGACGCCCAGTCGTCCCATGGGCGCCGCCAGCACAACGTGGTGGCGTTCAGTTCGGTGAGCCATGGTTCAAGTTTATACCGACGGTATGAAAAACAAAACGGCCGGCATGGAGCCCATGCCGGCCGTTTTGGTTGAACACCTGGAGATTATACTTTCTCGCGAATACGCGCCGCCTTGCCAGTGAGGTCGCGCAGATAATAGAGCTTGGCGCGGCGTACGTCGCCCTTGCGCATCACCTCAATCTTGGCAATGGCCGAGCTGTGCAGCGGGAATACGCGCTCGACACCCTCACCGTAAGAAATCTTGCGCACGGTAAAGGAGGAGTTGTAACCGCTGTTGCGGCGCGCGACCACCATGCCTTCGAAAGCCTGAAGGCGTTCGCGTTCACCTTCCTGTACCTTTACATAGACAGCGACGGTGTCGCCCGGGGCGAAAGACGGAACATTCTTGTTCGCCATCCGTTCTTCAAGTTCCTGCATGATCTTGCTCATTTTTTGACTCCCGACTCTCTAGAATATTCCTGCTTGAATTCTTCCAGCAGGTGCTGCTGCTCACTACTCAAATTCTGCTTTTCCAATAAATCCGGCCGGCGCAACCAAGTCCTTCCCAGCGACCGCTTCAACCGCCAGCGACGGATTTTCTCGTGATCACCGGAGACAAGCACTTCCGGAACCACCCGGCCGAGATACGTTTCCGGCCGTGTGTAGTGTTCGTAATCCAACAACCCGTCCACAAACGAATCTTGCTGCGCTGAATCTTCATCCCCGAGTGCACCGGGCAACTGCCGTGCTATCGCGTCAATGACCACCATCGCGGCGAGTTCACCGCCGGAGAGGACGTAGTCACCAATGGACCATTCCTCGTCTACTTCGGTCTCCAGCAGACGCTCATCTATTCCTTCGTAACGGCCCGTGAGCAGGATCAGGCCTTCACGCCGCGAGAGTTCGAGAACACCCTCGTGATCCAACCTGCGTCCCTGCGGCGACAGGTAAATCACCTTCGCACCGCTCACTTGCCCGCTGCGCGCCGCCGCCAGCGCCTTCGTCAGCGGCTCGGCCATCATTACCATTCCCGGACCGCCGCCATAAGGGCGGTCATCCACGGAACGGTGTTTATCGTCCGTGTAGTCACGCGGGTTCCACACCCGCAGTGACAACAATTCGTTCCTGATCGCCCGCCCGGTAATGCCGTAGTTCGTAACGGCCTCGAACATCGGCGGGAACAGACTTATCACATCAATTTTCATGGCGCGCTAAAAATCCGCGTCCCAGTCTACCCGGATAAGACCTGCCTCGAGATCCACATCCTGCAGAACACCCGGCGTGGCCGGTATCCAGCGTTCACGCCCATTGCGCACCACGATGACATCGTTTGCGCCCGTCTCGAGCAGGTGGCTCACCACACCCAACTCCTGTCCCGAGAGATTCACTACTTTAAGGCCTTCGAGCTGCGCCCAGTAAAACTCGCCCTTCCTTACCGGCGGCAACCGCGTCGACAGACAACCCACCTCGACACCCACTAGGCGACTTGCCTGATCGCGGTCATCGTAGCCCATGAACTTGGCGACGATGCCCTTGCCCTGCGCACGCCCCTGTTCGACGGCGATTTCCTGCCAGCCATCCAGTGTGCCCACCAGCCACGGCGTGTAGGTAAGGATCTTCTCGCGCGGCCGAGTATAGGAATACACCTTTACCCAACCCTGCACTCCGAACAGGCCGTCGATCCGGCCGAGAACCACTAAACCGTCAGGGCGTGACGGATCGGTCATGCGGGAATTCAGGAAGCGGCGACCTGCTTCAGCAGTTGCGCCACGCGATCGGTCGGCTTCGCACCTTTGCTCAACCAGTACTGTACGCGCGACATGTCAACGCGCACTTTCTCTTCTTTGCCCTTGGCCAGCGGATTGTAAAAACCAATGCGCTCGATGTTGTTGCCATTCAGCGCACGGCGCCGGTCAGCAACGATGATGCGATAATAGGGGCGCTTGTTTGCGCCACCGCGAGCCAGACGTATGGTTACCATTCAGTTATTCCTCGTATCCATTTAGGCGTCGGTCCGGGCGAAAGCCACGGCGACGGCCCACGAAAGCGCGCGATTTTACCCTTGATCACGGGGGAAAAGAAGAGGTTCCTCCTGGAAAATGGCTGCCCCATCGAAAATCCAGCCTTTGAGCCGGATATACAGCTGAAATCTCTAGCCTGCCCCAACCTGCTCATGGAAAGCGCTGATTTCATCTCAGGGGGGGGTCAAACTTGCATATTCCCCGTCCCGGGCAGATAGTTAAATCAGGTTCCACATCGGCTATGGCCAGGGGTAATGCATGCGCAACCCATCACCCTCCGCCGCCGTCACCATTCGGGCCGACGTCCCGGCTGAATATGCCCGTATCCTCACTCCGGAGGCCCTGGCCTTCGTGGCAGGCCTCAGCAGGACCTTCCACACCAAACGCGCGCAACTCCTGACTCGGCGGACAGAACGTCAGGCCAGGCTGGAGCAGGGGGTCAAGCCGGACTTTCTAACGGAAACCCGGTCTGTCCGTGAGGCCAACTGGACCATTGCGCCGATACCGGCGGAGCTTTCCGACCGGCGTGTCGAGATCACCGGCCCGGCAGAGCGGAAAATGATCATCAACGCGCTCAATTGCGGCGCCAACGTATTCATGGCCGACCTGGAGGATTCACTGGCTCCCTCCTGGCATAACCTGATCCAGGGCCAGATCAACCTGCGCGATGCGGCTGACCGTAGTATCCGTTTTGTGAGCCCCGAGGGGAAAACCTATCAACTGAACAAAACCACGGCAATCCTGTTCATGCGTCCACGCGGCTGGCATCTGGTCGAGAAACATGTCCTGGTCGATGGCGAGCCCGTCTCGGCCAGTTTGTTCGACTTCGGGCTGTACTTTTTTCATAACGCCAGAGCGCTGCTCAACCGCGGAACCTGTCCCTATTTCTATCTGCCCAAGATGGAAGGCCATTTGGAAGCACGGCTGTGGAACGATGTGTTCGTGTGGGCGCAGGAACAGCTTGGGATCCCGCGTGGCGCCATCAAGGCCACGGTGCTGATCGAAACCATCCTCGCGGCATTTGAGATGGACGAAATCCTGTATGAACTACGCGAGCACTCCGCAGGGCTGAACTGCGGGCGTTGGGACTATCTTTTCAGTTGCATCAAGAAATTTCGCAGCGATCCGGAATTCGTGCTCGCCGACCGTGCCCTCGTGACGATGACCGCACCATTCATGCATGCCTATTCGCTGCTGGCCATCCAGACCTGCCACAAACGTAATGCACATGCCATCGGCGGCATGTCGGCGCAGATTCCGATTAAAGACGACCAGGCCGCTAATGAAGCGGCTCTCGCTAGAGTACGCGCCGACAAGGAACGTGAAGCCAGCGATGGGCATGACGGTACCTGGGTGGCACACCCGGGTCTCGTGCCGGTGGCGCAGGAGGTTTTCGGCCGCTTGATGAAAACGCCCAACCAGATTGCGCGCAAGCGTGAAGACGTATGCGTCTCTGCGGCGGATCTCCTGGCCTTTTCGCCGAAAACGCCGATCACGGAAGCGGGGCTGCGGCTCAATATCGAGGTCGGCATCGCCTACCTTGGATCATGGCTCGCGGGCGCCGGCTGCGTGCCGATTCACCACCTGATGGAAGACGCGGCGACGGCGGAAATTTCGCGCTCACAGGTCTGGCACTGGCTTCGCAGCCGCCAGGGTGTGCTCGCCGACGGCCGTAAGATCACGCTAGATATGGTGCGCAAAATGATTCCGGAGGAACTGGGACGTCTGCGGACTTCGTTCGGGGAAGCGGCATACGCCAGTGGCAGATATGAATTCGCCTCCGGCATGTTCGACAAACTGATCAGTACCGACCCGCTGCCGGAGTTTTTGACACTCTTCTGCTACGACTATCTCGACTGAGATTCGCTTTGGGGCAAGGGTTTTATTGAAGGGGTCTTCGGTGCCGGCGTATCCTCCTCGAACAAGGACGGATCGGGGGCTTCCTGCGGCGGATTGCCGTCATAAATCAGACTGCGGCGCCGTTGGCGATAGGCCTCACGTACGAATACATAAGGGTCCCGACCCGCGGCCTGCTCCAGGATATCGCTCGCATCGAGCAACTGGGCACGATCGTCCACCACCTCCACCACAAACAATTTATCGCGTGTGCCGCTGTCTTTCATGTAGTTCGGCGGATAGGTTTCCCAATCGACAATCAACGATGGTCCGTCACGCAGGTTGCTCGGACCGAAGAATGGCAGCACCAAATAAGGTCCATCACCCACACCCCACACCGCCAGGGTCTGGCCAAAATCTTCGTTGTGTTTTTGCAGACCAATTTTGGTCGCTACATCAAACAGGCCAAAAATACCGACAGTGGAGTTGGTCAGGAAACGGCTGAGATCGGAAGCCGCCTGCCCCGGTTTACCCTGCAATAAATTGTTCAGCATCACCATCGGATCGTGCAGGTTGCTGAAGAAATTGGAGATGCTCTTCCGCACCGGAGTGGGCGCAACAGCACGATAACCCTTCGCCACGGGTTTGAGGACATACTGATCCAGCTTGTCGTTGAATTTATACATCGTCCGATTAAACCCCTCGAATGGATCAGGATTGCTCTCCTGCTCCAGGGTCGCCTTTGGCTTGGGACTATTGTCAGCCGTGGTGGCATCCTGGCTGGTACTTTCCGGAGAGGTGGCAATGTTCGCGGGAGCCGGGCGGTTCTCGGACTTTTGGAGTGTCCCGCAGGCGCCGAGGAACAAAAGCGAGAGTCCAATCAACAATATCTGGCAGGAACGGCTGATCATTATTTATTTTTTATACTCACCGTGCATCAAAAGCGCATACCGGCACTAAGGCTAATAGAAGCCCGGTGCTCGTGTAAAGTAAAAATCGATTCGGCAGGACGCCAACACACCACGCATTCCGGAAAACCGCTTATACCCACACAAGGCTCAGGAATCGCCACTCAGCGGGCACGCAGGTAAGTGCCAATAACCTCTGCCTTGGCGAGGACATGGCCCTGGATGGCCTTTTCCAGTTTCGCCTTGGTCGGCTTGCCAAGATCCGGTAACACCGTATCTAGCGCATACAGCTTATGATAATAGCGGTGGCGTCCGATGGGCGGGCAGGGGCCGCCGTAGCCCGTGCGCTTCCAGTCATTGATGCCCTCAAGTGTCCCCTTGGGAAGATTCTTGGGGATAACGGCTTCTGGCAATCCGGCACTGTCCGGTGGAATGTTATAAAGCACCCAATGCACCCAGATCACACGTGGGGCCGCCGGGTCAGGCGCATCCGGGTCATCGACGATCAGCACCAGGCTTTTCGTACCCGCCGGCGTGCCCAACCAGGCCAGCGGTGGTGAGATATCCTGCCCGTCACAGGTGTAGCGGATCGGGATTTCGCTATTGTGATGAAATGCGGAAGAACTCAGGGTCAGTGACATGCGCACCTCCGTTTCGCCAATGCTATTCTCGACAGCCAAGACCAGCGATACCGCCGCAGCCAATAGCATGGATCCAACAAGAACGAATCGCCTTGGCCGCATTCTGTATCCTGCCTGTGTCGCATCAGGGCTATTTGTAACGCCTTGCCGGATGGGGCACAAGACTGGCTTTTATCATGGGGACCCGGCATTCCTGTGAGCGTTCTGAAAACCGTCTGAAAAAGGTACACTGGGTCAGGTTTTCCAGCACATGACCAAAACCATTGGCCTGATTCTCGCCGGCGGCCGTTCCACCCGCATGGGTGGCAGCGACAAGGCGTTTATTGCCCTGAAGGGTAAGCTGCTCCTCGTGCACCTCCTTGACCGTCTCAAGCCTCAAGTGGATGAGGTCGTCGTCAACAGCAACGTTGGCATGGAGCGCTTCCATGAATTTGGCACATCGGTTATTCCCGACCGCTTGCGCGGCTACCTTGGACCCCTTGCCGGGATTCACGCCGGACTCACGGCCTTTCCCGAGGATTATCTTTTGACGGTGGCTGTTGACCTGCCTTTTATTCCCCGCGATCTGGCGACAAGGCTCAAAGCCCAATCTGATGGCTCACATTGTTGTTACGCCAGCGATGGAAAAAACCACGCGCTGGCCATCCTGTGGCCACCGGGCATGGCCGTGGCCGTGGAAAACTTTCTCAAAGAAGGAAAACACAGCATCCGCGATTGGCTCGCCCTGCATGGAAAGCCCGTGCGTTTCCATCCCGCGCCGGATGCCGACATCCAGTTCAACGTCAATTCGCCGGCAGATCTGGAAAAGGCAGAGATATTTCTTTCCGGGACTCATGGCGCGAGAAATAAAAAAGGGGGCTAAGCCCCCTTTTTTCTTCCAACGTTTTCTGAAAGCTTACACCGGTATTTCTTCTTCCAGCGCCTTCATGGAGAGACGGATACGGCCCTGCTTGTCGACTTCCAGCACCTTGACCCGCACCACCTCGCCTTCACGCAGCTTGTCGGCGACGTTCTCCACCCGCTCACGCGAGATCTGCGAGATGTGCACCAGGCCGTCCTTGCCGGGCATGATGGTGACGAAGGCACCGAAGTCCATGAGCTTGGCGACCTTGCCTTCATAGATCATCCCCACCTCGACGTCCGCAGTGAGCTGCTGGACACGCCGGCGTGCTTCCTGGGCCGCGGCGTTGTCGGCGGAGGCAATCTTCACCGTGCCGTCGTCCTCGATATCGATGGTGCAGCCGGTCTCCTCACACAACGCGCGGATGGTGGCCCCACCCTTGCCGATGACATCGCGGATACGCTCCGGATTGATCTTTATTATGAGAATACGCGGCGCGTACTCGGAAAGCTCAGCGCGCGGCGCGGAAATCACCTTACTCATCTCACCGAGGATGTGCAACCGCCCTTCCTTCGCTTGCTTGAGCGCGACATCCATGATTTCGCGGTTGATGCCTTCAATCTTGATGTCCATCTGCAGTGCAGTCACGCCACTCGTGGTTCCGGCAACCTTGAAATCCATATCGCCGAGGTGATCTTCATCGCCGATGATATCGGTCAGCACGGAGAAACGCTTGTCTTCCTTGATGAGGCCCATCGCCACGCCGGCAACCGGCGCCTTGATCGGCACGCCCGCATCCATCAGTGACAGCGAGGCACCACAAACGCTCGCCATCGAGCTCGAGCCGTTCGATTCCGTGATCTCGGATACCACGCGTAACACATAGGGATAGGTGTCCATGCTCGGCAGCACCGCAATCATCGCGCGCTTCGCGAGACGACCATGGCCAACCTCGCGCCGCTTCGGACTGCCGACGCGGCCCACTTCACCGACGGAATACGGCGGGAAATTGTAATGCAGCATGAACGGATCTTTGCGCGAGCCTTCGAGGGCATCGATGATCTGTGCATCACGACCCGTGCCCAGCGTGGTCACGACCAGCGCCTGGGTTTCACCACGCGTGAACAGCGCCGAGCCATGGGTACGCGGCAATACGCCGGTACGGATGGTGATCGGACGTACGGTGCGCGTGTCGCGTCCGTCGATGCGCGCCTCACCGGAAAGAATCTGATCGCGCACGGTGCGATATTCGATATCGCCGATAATCTTGAGCACCTTCTCCTTCGTGCCCGCGGGCACGCCTTCGGCAGCGTGTTTGCCGACCGCCATCTCGCGGATCTCGGCCACACGGTCCTGGCGTGCTCCCTTCTCTTTAATGCGATAGGCCCCGGCGATGGATGAGCCGAATTCCGTTTGCAACGTATTCTTGAACGCCGTGTCCTCGGCTGGCGGCTGCCAGGCCCAGGGTTGCACACCGGCACCCTTCACGAGTTCGTTGATGGCCTTGATCGCCGCCTGCATCTGCTCGTGACCGAACATCACGGCGCCGAGCATGATTTCTTCCGACAACTCCTTCGCTTCGGATTCCACCATCAGCACCGCTTTCTCGGTGCCGGCGACGACGAGGTCAAGCTGTGAATCGACGAGTTCCTTCTTGCCCGGGTTGAGCAGGTACTTGCCGTCCTTGTAGCCTACGCGCGCCGCGCCGATCGGGCCGTTGAACGGAGCGCCCGACAGCTTCAACGCCGCGGAGGCGCCGATCATGGCGACGACATCCGGATCGATATCCGGATCCACCGAAATCACGGTGGCGATAATCTGGACTTCGTTAGTGAAACCTTCGGGGAACAGCGGGCGGATGGGACGATCGATCAGACGGGAGGTAAGAATTTCCTTCTCCGAGGGTCGGCCTTCGCGCTTGAAGAATCCGCCCGGTATGCGGCCAGCGGCAAAAGTTTTTTCCTGATAATCCACCGTCATCGGGAAGAAATCTTTGCCCGGCATCGGTTCCTTCATCGTTACCGCGGTCGCAAGCACGACGGTTTCGCCCATGCTGACCATGCAGGCACCTGAGGCCTGGCGTGCTATTTCGCCGGTTTCGAGTGTGACGGTGTGACTGCCGTACTGAAATGATTTCGTGATTTTTGCCAAAGCCTTGTCCTCAAACCTAAATTACTTGCGCAACCCGAGCCGCTCGATCAAAGAACGATAGCGGTCGCCATCTTCCTTTCTCAAATAGTCCAGCAGCTTGCGGCGCTGATTGACCATCTTCAGGAGCCCGATGCGGGAATGATGATCCTTCGGGTGTGTCTGAAAATGGGTGGATAAATCTTCGATGTGCTTGGACAGCAGGGCCACCTGAACTTCCGGCGAGCCGGTATCTCCCTCATGGGTCCGGTAATCCTGCATGACTTTAGCCTTTGACTGAGCGGTGACGGCCATTAATTCCTACCTCGTTTCACTGTTTAAAATGACTTTGAAGGGCGCGTATTCTACCTGCGGGGGCATCCGGCCTCAACCCGGCCGACAAGATTAATTACCGGGTCAAAGGGACCACCTCCCCTGTAAATCAGGCCTTTTCGGCCAACAGCCGCCGTGGCGCCACGCGTCCATCGTCCAGGACCTGTCCCATCCCGAGAAAACGGCTGTCGCCCTCATACAATCGCAGCCAGTCGCCCGGGACACCACTATGTTTGGCGGAAACTGCCTGCCCCTGGCGCAGATAATGGGTCGCGAGCGGTGTCAGGTGTACGGCCGGTATATACCCCAGGACGCTGTCCGCCGGCAGTAGCCGGGTTGCCCGCGCTCCGGGATCCGCCATGGCCTCCAGCGTATCCAGGCGCACCGCCTGATCGACATGGATATCCCCGATAGCCAGGCGGCGCAACTGGGTAACATGGGCCCCGCATCCGAGCCGCTCACCCAGATCGTACGCCAGACTGCGGATATAAGTGCCCTTGGAGCAGGCGACTTCCAGCGTCAGCTCGTCGCCCTGAAAATCCAGCAAGCGCAACTCGTGCACCCGCACCTGTCGCGGTTCGCGCTCAACCTCGATCCCGGCACGCGCCAGCTTGTAGAGCGCCTCGCCATTACGCTTGATGGCGGAATACATCGGCGGCACCTGTTCGATATCACCCTGAAAATGGGTCAGGGCCTGCTCAATTTCGCGCCGGCCGACCGTCACAGGTCGGGTCGCCGTTGCCTCACCCTCGCTGTCATAGGTGGTCGTGCTCACACCTAACCGGAATATCGTCCAATAACGCTTGTCGGCATCGAGCAGAAACTGCGAGAGCTTGGTGGCCTCGCCAAAGCACAAGGGCAGCAATCCCGTGGCAATGGGATCGAGGCTGCCCGTGTGTCCAGCCTTGCAGGCATTGAGCAGCCGCTTGGCGACCTGCAGTGCCTGGTTCGACGTAAACCCCACGGGCTTGTCGAGCAACAGCACGCCACTCACCGGTGAACAGTTACGGCGCGTACGCACCATCACTCCTTGCCGGGCTTGTCCTGCGCGATAGCCTTATCAATAAGGCTGTCGATGCGCGCACCCCGTTCCACAGATTCGTCGAAAATGAACCGGAGTGCTGGCACCGTGCGCAGCGTAAGGCGTCCCATGAGAATATGTCGCAGGAAACCCGCGGCCTGATTGAGTTTTTTGACGGTTTGCTTTGCCTGCGTCACATCCCCCATCAGGGAGAAATAGATTCTAGCGGTAGAAAAATCGCGCGACACCTCGGCTCCGGTGAGCGTAATCCGGTGTGCCTGCGGGTCGTCCAGTTCGCGCGGAATCAACATGGCAAGCTCGCGCTTGATCAGTTCCGCCACGCGCTGCGGCCGGTTGGTCTCTTTGTGCATGGTTACAAAAAAATAGACAAGATTTACGGGATTAACAGAGAAGGCTTAACGGATCCGGGTTTTAATCCTGCAAATCCCGTTAATCCTGTCGCTTTAACAGATCTTACAAAGTCCGGGGGACTTCGACCTTCTCGTACACTTCGATCTGGTCGCCCGCCTTCACGTCGTTGTAGTTCTTGACGGCAATACCGCATTCGAGTCCGGCCTTCACTTCGCCCACATCGTCCTTGAACCGGCGCAGTGACTCGAGTTCGCCCTCGAAAATCACCACATTGTCGCGCAGCACCCGGATCGGGCGGTTGCGGCGCACCGAACCCTCGACCACGAAACAACCGGCCACCGCACCCATCTTGGGAGAACGGAATACGTCGCGCACCTCGGCCAGACCCAGCAATTGTTCCTTGAACTGCGGCTTGAGCATCCCGCTCATGGCGGCCTTGACCTCGTCCACCGCTTCATAGATGACGCTGTAGTAGTGCACATCCACGCCCTGATGCTCAATCAGCCTGCGCGCCGTGCCATCGGCACGCACGTTAAAACCGATGATGACAGCATTTGAGGCAACCGCCAGGTTCACGTCCGATTCGGTAATGCCACCGGCCATGCCATGGATAACCTTGACCCTGACTTCCGGGGTAGAAAGCCTTTCGAGTGAGGTGGTCAGCGCCTCGACCGAACCCTGCACGTCGGCCTTGATAATCAGGTTAAGCGGCTTCGCCTCTTCGCTTTCCTTCAACTGATCGAACACGTTCGTGAGCTTTGCTGCCTGCTGGCGCGCGATCTGCACGTCCTTGAACTTGCCCTGACGGTAAAGCGCGATCTCGCGTGCCTTGCGTTCGGACTCCACCACCACGACCTCATCGCCCGCACTCGGCACGCCGGACAGGCCCTGGATTTCAACCGGGATCGAAGGTCCGACATCTTTTACGGAGCGTCCTTTTTCATCAAGCATGGCGCGTACGCGCCCGAACTCACGTCCGGCCAGAATGACATCGCCCTTTTTCAGCATTCCGCGCTGCACCAGCACGGTCGCCACCGGGCCACGACCCTTGTCGAGTCGCGCCTCCACGACAAGACCCGAAGCCGGTCCGGTTCTGGGCGCCTTCAGTTCCAACACCTCGGCCTGAAGCAGTATCGCATCCAGTAGTTTGTCGATGCCCTCACCGGTCTTGGCCGAAACATTGATAAAAATTTCACTACCACCCAGCTCTTCGGGAACCACTTCATGCTTGAGCAACTCCTGACGCACGCGCTCTGGCTGCGCCTCGTGCTTGTCGATCTTGTTCACCGCCACAACGAGCGGCACCTTGGCAGTACGCGCGTGATGCACCGCTTCCACCGTCTGCGGCATAACGCCGTCGTCGGCGGCAACCACGAGAACCACGATGTCGGTCGCCTTGGCGCCGCGGGCACGCATGGCGGTGAAGGCCTCATGGCCGGGCGTATCGAGGAAGGTCACAACACCTTTCGGGGTTTCCACGTGATAGGCGCCGATATGCTGGGTGATGCCGCCGGCTTCGCCGGCCGCGACCTTGGCCTTACGGATGTAATCGAGCAGCGAGGTCTTGCCGTGATCGACGTGACCCATGACGGTCACCACCGGCGGGCGCGGCTCCGCGATATCAACCCCTTCCGCTACTTGGGTCGCCAACAGCGCTTCCGGTGAAGTCGGCTTGGCTTCCCTGACTACATGGCCCATTTCCTCGACCACGAGTGTCGCGGTATCGCGGTCCAGCACCTGGTTGATGGTCACCATGCTGCCCATTTTCATGAGCGCCTTGATAACTTCCGCCGCCTTGATCGACATCTTCTGGGCCAATTCGGCAACCGTGATGGTCTCAGGCAGCGCTACTTCGTGCACGATGGGCGCCGTGGGTTTCTCGAACGCATGCTGGCCGGTAATACTGGTGACGACCGCCTTTTTGGCCGCCAGCTTTACCTTACGCCGCACCTTCTTGCCCGCAGCCAGATGCAGTTCGCCGCGATCACGTTCGTCTGTCTTTCCCTGCCGGCCTTTCTTGCCCTTCTCGAACTTGTGCGGCTTTTTGACCTCCTTCTCCGGGGCTGGCTTCGCGGCAGGCGCCGGGATCACCACCTTTTCAGCGACGATCGTCGGCGCAGCGGCGGCCGGGGTTGGTTCGACAACGGGTATTTTTTCAGCTATCGGGGCCGGCGCGGCCACGGCGACCGGTTCCAGAACGGCCTCGGCTTCTTCCGCTACGGCGGGCGTCTCATCCACGGCGGCGCGCTTGACGAAAGTGCGCTTCTTGCGCACTTCCACCTGCACCGTACGGGTGCTGCCGGTGCGGGTGCTCTGCACGACCTGTGTGGTGGATTTACGTTTGAGTGTGATTTTCTTCCTGGCCCCGCCCTCGTCGTCGGCTCCGTGTGTCGACCGCAGAAACTGAAACAGTTTCTCCTTCTCTTCGTCAGACAAGGTGTCTTCCACATGCTTGACGTCGACCCCGGCCTCCGACAGTTGGCGCAGCAATATATCCGGCGTGATGCCGATCTGTTCCGCGAAACCTTTAACCGTAATCTGTGTCATTCAATGCCCTGCGTTGAAGCCGGATTCATTACACTTACATACTTTACTTTTCAACAAACCATGGCGCCCGTGCGGTCATGATGAGCTGCTTGGCCCGTGCTTCGGTCATTCCTTCAATCTCCAGCAGGTCGTCCACCGCCTGTTCCGCGAGCTCTTCCATGGTCTTGATGCCATGAGAAGCAAGCAGATGAGCCGTGTGTTCGTCCATGCCGTCCATCTCGAGAAGGTCTTGGGCCGGCTGAGCCTGGCTGATCTTCTCTTCCTGGGCGATGGCACGCGTCAGCAGCAGATCGCGCGCGCGATTACGCAATTCATCGATCAGCTCTTCATCGAACTCCTCGATGGCCAGTAGTTCCTGCTTGGGCACATAGGCCACTTCTTCCAGGCTCGTGAAACCTTCCTGCACCAGAACCGTGGCCACGTTTTCATCGACATCCATCAGCTCCATAAAGAGTTTGATGGCATTGGCGGCCTCGCTGGTGCCCTTTTCTTGTGCCGATTCCTCGGTCATGATATTCAGCTCCCAGCCCGTCAACTCGGACGCCAGGCGCACGTTCTGGCCGCCACGGCCAATGGACTGCGAGAGCTGTTTCTCATCCACAATAACATCCATGCTGTGGAGTTCTTCGTCCACCACGATGGAAAGCACCTCGGCCGGCGCGAGTGAGTTGATCACAAACTGCGCCGGGTTGTCGGACCACAGAATGATGTCCACGCGCTCGCCACCCAGTTCATTCGATACGCTCTGCACACGCGAGCCGCGCATGCCCACACAAGCCCCGATGGGATCGATACGCGGATCAGAGGAACTCACCGCGATCTTGGCCCGCAGACCCGGATCGCGTGCCGCTGCATGAATCTTGATCAAACCTTCGCCGGCCTCTGGAACCTCGAGCTTGAAAAGCTCCACTAGCAGATAGGGCGCCGTCCGCGAAAGAAACAGCTGTGGTCCGCGGGGTACGGATTTGACGTCTTCGAGGAATGCACGAATACGATCACCCGGACGCAGACCCTCGCGTGGGATCATCGCACTTTTGGACAGCAACGCCTCGGCGTTGCCCAGATCGACCACGGCGTCGCCACGCTCCAGGCGCTTGACCACGCCCGTGACCATCTCGCCCTTACGATCCTTGTATTGGGTGACGATCTGATCGCGCTCGGCCTCACGCACCTTCTGCATGATGACCTGTTTCGCCGCCTGTGCGGCAATGCGGCCGAACTCAACGGGCTCCAGCGGCACCTCGATAAACTCGCCCACCTGGATGTCCGGCTTCTGCGCGCGCGCTTCGGTCAGTTTTATCTGACGGTCGGGAAATTCGACGAGCTCGGTTTCATCGGGAATGACCTCCCAGCGGCGGAAGGTATCGTAGGAACCGATATTGCGGTGGATCAATACGCGGGCGTCGATGTCGCCCTTGTGACGCTTGCGCGTTGCCGTTGCTAAGGCCGCTTCCAAGGCCTGAAAAATGATCTCCTTGTCGACGCCTTTTTCACGCGAGACCGCGTCGACAATCATCAATATCTCGTTACCCATAATATTCTCCCGTAACAACCGGCGCTCAGAATTTGGGGACCAATTTCGCCCGGTCCATGCCTTCAAACGCCAAATCAATATGCTCGTTATCCACTTCTACCACTACATGATCTGATGTCACCTCGACCAACCGTCCGGTAAAATTTTTCCGGCCCATGATCGGCGCGTGCATGCGGACTTTGATCGTCTCGCCGGCAAAGCGCTTGAAATCCGCCGGCGTCACCAGGGGGCGATCCAAACCGGGCGACGACACCTCCAGCATGTAGCTGCCCGGCAACGGGTCCTCGACATCCAGGATGGCGGAAAGTTGCCGGCTGACCTTGGCACAGTCGTCGACATTCACCCCCTTCGGGCTATCGATATAGACCCGCAGGGTCGCATGGTGGCCGCTGCCAACCAGTTCGACATCCACCAGCTCAAACCCCAGTGCGCTGACCCCGGGTTCGAGCAATTTCCGCAAGTCCGCCCGTGCGCCACGCATAACTTCTTGCCCCATAAAACAAAAGTGGGCACGCGGCCCACTTCTTATTTACTGCTTCTGGCTAATTCCGGGTCGGATTATAAGCACTTCCCCGATAATGGGAAAGTGCCCATGGCTTGCGCCGGCCTTTTTGACACCCGGGGAAACAAAAAAGGCCCCGCCGGGGCCTTTGAGATTTGGTAGCGGGGGTAGGATTTGAACCTACGACCTTCGGGTTATGAGCCCGACGAGCTGCCAGACTGCTCCACCCCGCAGCAGGACGGCGAAGTCTACCGTTGAGGACAGATTAATTCAAGGAAAAATAGGAACTTAAACGCTGATGATGATGTTTTCAGGCAGGCTAATGACCCCGCAACCGCGTGGACCTGGCCCCTATGACGAGGCTTCCTGCAGTACCTCAACACAATAGACGTAGGCGACCCATCCGAGAATGCCACCCACCAGGGTTACCGCCAAATCGAGCCACAGGGGACCATCCGCCGGGAGAAACAGGGAAGCCAGCAATGGCGCTAGCATCATAAGCGCCAGAAAGGCGGATTGCGGCAAGCGCGTCCATGCTATTTTGAGCGCCGCGCGCAGACTCGGCAGCAAACTGAATTCACGGCGCACGAACACCCACGGCAGCCAATAAGCAAAGATGAATGACAACACCCCTGACATCGGACCAAATACCGAGGTCAGCCACTGGGCCGTGGCTTTCAGATCGTACCCCCCGACAAAAACGACGAAAAAAGTGACCACATTGATCACCGCCATCAGCAGCAGGCCGGCTTTGAGGGTCAGCCAAACGAAGGCGGAAAAAACCGCCTTGCCGCCACGAAGAACCTCCTCAACCAACAGGGCATCCCGCCCCTGAGCCAGCGCATGAAAGGCCCCGGCCTGAAGATAAAAGAACAGCATCAGCGCCAGCGCCGTCAGGAATATCGCGAATGAAGCGAGAAGGGGAGACTCCCCTTCGGGTACCCGCCATTGCAGTGACAGGATAAGCACCAGCTGTGCCGTGAGCACAAGCCATATGCCCCGGCTCAGCGCCGTACGGACGATGGCGTGCAGCCGCCGTGCGCCCTCGGTTAGGTGCTGGGGACTATCCGACATTCAGGGGTTCAACGCAGGAAGCACAGGAAATCTCAGCGTACGCTCACTCGAAATTATAATGTTTCTGGATCGGACTCAGGATTTCCCAGGTGCAGGACAGGCCAGCCGGGAACATGACCAGGTCGCTCTCCACAATCCGCACGGGTGCACCATTATCGGGCGTCACAATCGCCTCGCCTTCCAGAATGTAGCAGGTTTCCTTTTGATCGTACTTCCAGGGAAATCGCGATACTTCCTTGGTCCAGACCGGCCAGTCATAGACTCCAATGACATCGAGTTTTTTTGGTGAAGGATTATGTTCGATATGAATTTCATTCATGGCCTGACCTCACAAGAGCGTCCGCCATTCTACGTTGCCGGACGACGGCATGGCAATGCGCCAGACCCACAAAGACCGTCTCTCCTTCACGACGCACTCAGAAAAATCCAATAGACCAACACGTTCACCGCGGTCAACGGAATGCCGACGCGGGCAAAGTCGAGGAAGCTCAGCGTCTGGCCGGATTTATTTTCCGCATTCTGGATAATGATCACGTTGCTCGCAGCACCGAGAATAAACAGGTTTCCGGCCAGCGTGCTGCCAGCCGCCAGGGCCATCAGCTCCTTGCCGGAGGCGCCGGCATGCATCAGCAGCGGCAAGTACAACGCCACCAGTGGGACATTGGATATCAGCTGGCTCAGAAACACGCTGACAACAAGGATGGCCGTGACCGATACGGCGCCCCACGAACTATGCGCCATCAGCGATTGAAATAAACCGGTGGCCCAGACGCTCTCCATCAGCACAAACATCGCACCGAAGAAAATCAGTGTGTTCCAATCGATGCGCCGGACGATATGCCAGCGTTTCGGACTGAACAACAGCACTGGTGCTGCCGCCAGCAGCGCTATATAGGTCAGGGGGAAATCGACATTTACTTCCAGAAATACCAGCACGATTTTTGCGGCCACCAGAGAAACAAGCATCATTAAAGATAGCCTGGCTAAACGCGCCAGCTTCTTGTCTTTCAGGGCGACACGGGTGTGCACCAATGACTCACCATGGAAACTCTCGCGATAGAAGAACCGCAGAATAAGATAGGCGGCAAACAGGTTGATCAGGGTCGGGAGCGCGAGATAGCGGAAAAATTCCACAAACGGATTCTCCATCCGCCCGTGGATGGCAATAAGTAGGTTCTGGGGATTGCCGATGGGGCTGGCCACGCTCCCGAGCGTGACAGCGAATGCCAGCGCCAGCAGCAACACCTTGGGTGACATCCGATGCTGCTTCGCCAACAGCAACACCAGCGGTGTCCCGATGATCGCGAGTGTGTCGTTCATGAGAAACGCCGAGGCCGTTCCCACACCGAACAATATCAGGAGTATCAGTGCATCTGCCGACCCGGCCCGATTAAAAAGCCGGTACGACAGATGAAACAGGTAACCGCTTTCTTCGAGCGCCTGCCCGACCACGAATGCCCCAAACAGGAACAGCATGACATCCGGGTTGATGGCACGAAACGCCAGCGAGGGGGATATCTGGCCGGTCACCAGCACGATCAACGCCCCGAGCAGCATGGCCTGCCAGATCGGAAGCCTGAAATTCTTCACACCCCTGAAGGCAATAAGCAGAAAAACGGTGACGAGAACTAGGATCGGAATATTCATCATGCGGGCCATCCTTGGACAGGAATAGTATCCGGTGCTAAACCTTTACCATAGATCAGCTTTTAGCCTGGCCTGCCAGCCAGCCGTTGCAGGGCGCAGCCGCTAGTCAGGAAAACCGGGGCTTTCGTCACATACCGCTTTCGCCGCCAGGTGGTTTTTGGTCAGAATGCTATGGTAACTTTAGCCATACGTAATGGACGTTTCAGACAAAGGAAAGGGACGCATGAACAAGATTTGGACCTCCGCGGCCATCGCTGCCGCCCTGCTCGTTCTCTCCGGCTATGCGCCGGCGCAGGACAATCTGAACAACTCAGCCAACAATGAGCCTGCCCGGAATATCCCGATGCCGAAAAAACCTTTTGAAAAAGTAGTCTATCAGCCCATCACCATTGTCATGCAAGAACCGAAGAAACCCGCTGATACATTACTCAGTGACCTGAAAATTTATCCCTCATTCTAGTCAGAGTCCTGAAAATAAAAAAAGCCCCGACAGGGGCTTTTTTTACGCACCTTTAATTAATTGGCAGTGGTTCCATTTCAGTCCGTGGCGGAAAATCAATTTGGACACTTCGGTGATCCACTGTTCGCGTCCTCACAGCTCTTGGCTGGATGCGAGAATCACCATTTCTTCGGGAAGCCGCCGCCCCAGCTCCAGGTGAAACAGTGCCGGGATCAGTTTGCGCCCGCGCCGAAGATCACCAAGGTGCACGGGTCCAGGGTTTTCATTTTTTCACCCCTGTCTGTTTCACCGCGTGGCCGCCGAAGGCGTTGCGCATCATGGAAAGCAGCCGGTAGCTGTAACCCTTCTCGTCCTGACTGGCGAAGCGCATTTGCAATGCCAGGGTGAGCACCGGTGCGGCCACTCCCTGTTCCACCGCTTCCATCACCGTCCAGCGGCCCTCGCCCGAATCGGCTACGTAGGGAGCGACCGCCTCGAGGGTTTGGTCACTTTGCAACGATTGCGCGGTCAAATCCAGCAGCCAGCTACGCACTACCGAGCTATGGCGCCACAACTCGGTGATCTGCGCCAGATCGAGTGCGAATTCTTTCTTGCCATGCAGCAACTCCAGCCCCTCGGCGAGCGCTTGCATCATGCCGTATTCAATGCCGTTGTGGATCATCTTGGTGAAATGCCCTGCACCGATTGGTCCGACATGCGCCCAGCCGCGGTCAGGCGCGGGCGCCAACGCTTTCAGAATGGGCTCCATCATTTTTGCCACTTCGGGGGTAGCCCCCACCATCAGGCAATAACCATTTTCCAGTCCCCAGATGCCGCCGGATGTGCCGGCATCCATGAAGCCGATGCCGCGTTCTTGCAACCACGCACCGCGGCGTTGGCTGTCGTGATAATTGGAATTGCCGCCATCGACCACGATGTCGCCCCTGGCTAACAGCGGTGCGAGTTCATGAATTTGTTTCTCGGTGGGATCGCCGCTCGGCAGCATCAGCCAAACGATGCGCGGCGCAGAGAGCTTCGCCACCGCGTCGGCCACCGAGGAGGCCGTGATCATGTCTGCCTCGGCCACGAGTTTGGCCACGACATCCTGTGTACGATTGTAGCCGACGACTTCGATACCCGCGCGGCGCAGCCGCCGCACCATGTTGCCGCCCATCTTGCCCAAGCCCACCATTGCCAGCCGCATAATGTTTCTCTTTTTGACTATTGATCTGCTTCCATTCTGTTGCGCGAGCCAGTTCATGCCATAGGCAAAATCGCGTACAGTGCGTAACAAGCTGTTGGATACCTTATTAACTATCGGCCAGATTCATGGTTTCTTCAATGGAAAAGAATGCACTTCGGCAATGCCGCTGGCATGGCTATGCCACGATTGCCGGGCTGGAACAGGCGGCGGCACATGAAATCCTGCGTCAGGCACAAGAAGCGGTGCACCACCGCGGTGTCTTCCGCCTCGTGCTGGCAGGCGGCGTCACCCCGCGCGGAATCTATGGTTTATTACGCCAGGCCCAGGCCGATTGGGGTGCCTGGCATATTTATTTCGGAGACGAGCGCTGCCTGCCGTCCGAACATCCTGAACGCAACAGCCGCATGGCAGCGGAGACATGGCTAAACCACGTGGCGATTCCACGCCACCAGATTCATGTGATCCCGGCAGAACGGGGGGCAGAGCCGGCCGCCGCCGCGTACGCCCAAACCCTCTCCGCCGTCGGTGAATTCGATCTGGTCCTGCTCGGCTTGGGTGATGACGGCCACACCGCGGGCCTCTTTCCCGACCACACGTGGGGGGAGAAATCCGGCGCGCCCGTGGCCATGGCCGTGCACAATGCCCCCAAGCCACCGCCGGACCGTGTTTCACTCAGTGCCGCACGTTTGAGCGCATCGCGCGCAGTGATTTTTCTGGTCAGCGGGGAGGCGAAGCGTCAGGCCGTGGCGGATTGGCGCTCCGGCAGGCGCATTCCGGCAAGCGTCATCACACCCGTGGCAGGAGTAGATATTTTTCTGGGATCAGCACTGCTCAGCTGAACGGCGTCGCGGTTCCACAGCGTATGAAACAAAAAATGGTAACCACGACGACCTGTCCGTCAAAACGAGGCGATGATGCTGACCATGATCCCTCGGTTATTCGTGACGCTGTCAGGTTCAAAGGCGGATACCGTACTTCCGTTCAGGATTACCTCTCGGCCGGGACTGCGCCCCAATTCCCAGCGCTCGTAATACGGCTCGATGTTTAGTCGCAGTTTTTTTTGCAACGGATTACTCCAGGGGAACGCGATGCGCACACCGTTCCGCGCAACAAGCGGGAATTGCACGGAATTAAATTCCATACTGGGACTGAGCGTGCGCTGCATTCGCAGATCAACTTTCCATGTGTGCCGATCGCTTTGATACAGCACATGGTCCAACCCCAAAGCGGCATAATCCCAACGATAGGTTTCGCTCAAACCGGATACAGCCCCGGTGGAGCGTATTTCGCGGCGCCAATAATGATGTCCCACACCACCATAGAGGGAGTAACTGGGCCTGCCCTCGACACGAAACTGGCGCCCGACCTGCAGGAACACATCGAGGATAATGGCGTTGCTGTGAGTAACGACAGCTAGGCCTGTTTGGGTGTGTCCATCGTACCGGACATCGCCGGTGTGATAATCCAGTTTTCCCGTGATGAGCCAGTCGTTTTCCGTCCGGGTTGCCTCTACCGCGAACCCCGGAAGCAAGCCGTTTTCATAGTCCAGAAGCCCGCCACCACCATCGTATTCCGCGTAGTGAAAGTCCAGGAACGAAACACCCACCGACGCTGACATTTCAGCTTTCGGAGACACGTCCGCAGACAGTGTGACGGATGGCCACAAAAAGATCAGCCAAGTCAGGCAGAAAATCGGTAAAAAATGCAGATGGCGGTTATGAGAAATCGTATCAGGCACGCAGAGATGGAACTATGTTTGATGCATTCAAAAAAATCCCCTCGAAAAGGGGAATCCAGTTTTCGGGTATTCCCGTCACTCAGGCCAGCGCCTGGATCGCCTCCCGGCACAGATCCATGATGATGCCGACCCAGGGCAATATGCCCACCAGCAACAACGCATTCATGCCGATCAACACCTGCATGCCCCAACCTGCTTTGATCGGCTCATGCACCACGGCGTCATCAAAATACATGAGCTTGATAATGCGTAGGTAATAGTAGGCGCCCACCACGGCCAGCAGCACGGCCACCACGGCCAGCCAGATCATACCCGCGTTAATCACGGACTGGATCACCAGCAATTTGGCGTAGAACCCGGCCGTGGGTGGGACACCCGCCATCGACAGCATCAGGAGCATCATCAGGAACGCATACCACGGGCTACGCTGGTTCAGGCCCTTGAAATCTTCCAGGCGCTCGGCCTCGAATCCCGCGCGCGACAGCAGGATAATCATGCCGAAGGCACCCAGACTCATCACCGCGTAAATCAGCACGTAGAACATGGACGAGCTGTAGCCATTGGGACTCGCACTCAGGATACCGAGCAGGAGAAAGCCCATATGGGATATCGAGGAATACGCCAGCATGCGCTTGATGTTGTCCTGGGCGATGGCGGTGATATTGCCAAGGGCAATCGACAGCACGGCAATGATCGTCAGCATCGGTTGCCAGGAGACCGAGAGCGGTTCCAGCCCACCGACCAGCAAACGGATAATCATGGCGAAGGCCGCCACTTTTGGCGCCGTGCCAATATACAGCGCCACCGCCGTCGGCGAACCGTGATACACATCCGGCACCCACATGTGAAACGGCACGGCGCCCAGCTTGAACGCCAGCCCCGCAATCACAAACACCAACCCAAATATCAGGATAATGTCGTCGCTCGACATCCGGGCGATGGCACGGCTCACCGCCGCGATATTCAGATTTCCGGTCGCACCATAGATCATGGACATGCCGTACAGCAACATGCCGGAGGCGATCGCGCCGAGCACGAAATACTTCATTGCCGCTTCGGTGGCCTCTCCCGAATCGCGCTGGAATGCGATCATGGCGTACAGCGAAAGCGACAGCAGCTCCAGTCCAAGGTACAGCGTCAGAAAATGACTGGCCGAGGCCATCACCATCATCCCCACGATACCGAGCAGGCCCAGGACGAAGTACTCGCCGCGGTACATCCCGCGTTCACGCAAGTAATCGCGCGAATAGGCAAACACGAAGAAGGCGATTCCGTAGATGGCGAGCTTAAGCACGTTCGACAGGGGATCCTGAACAAACATGTGACTGAACGTAAACACCGATGCCACGGCCATGCCTTTCAAGGTAAGGACAAAGGCGCCAACCAAGGTGGCCTGCGTCAACCAATAGGTCACGACGCGCTGCCGGTCCGACAGGAACAAGTCGAGAATCAGAATCACGCAGGCCATGGAGAACACAAAGATCTCCGGGACGGCAGGCAGCATATCGGGGGTAATGAATTTCATATTTCTCGGCCTTACAGTTTGGTCAACGCCACCTGTTGCAGCAGGTGCTCGACGGAGGCATGCATTACATTCAGGAACGGATACGGCCACAGGCCCATCACCAACACCGCCAGCGCCAGCAGTGCGAGGAAGGTTCCCTCGCGGGGTGTGATGTCGGTCAAGGCCTCGACATGTTTATTGGCCACGGCGCCAAAAATAACGCGCTTGTACATCCACAGGGTGTAGGCCGCGCCAAATACCAGCGTGGTCGCCGCGGCAAACGCATACCACCCGTTCACCTGGAAGGCGCCGAGGATCACCAGGAACTCGCCCACGAATCCGGACGTGCCAGGCAGACCGCTGTTGGCCATGGCGAACAGCATCATGAACGCGGCGAATACCGGCATGCGATTGGCCACCCCGCCGTAATCCTTGATCTGGCGCGAGTGTAGCCGGTCATACAGCACACCGACGCACAAGAACAGCGCCCCGGAGATGAATCCGTGCGAAACCATCTGAGCGATACCACCCTCAATACCCTGGACATTAAACATGAAAAATCCGAGCGTCACGAAGCCCATGTGGGCGATGGAAGAATAGGCAATCAGCTTCTTCATGTCCTCCTGCACCAGTGCCACGAGGCCGATATAGACCACCGCGATGAGAGAAAGCGCGATCATGAAGCCGGCGAGTTCGTGGCTGGCGTCTGGAAGAATTGGCAGCGAGAACCGCAGGAAACCGTAGGCGCCCATCTTCAGCATGATCGCTGCCAGAATCACCGAGCCGCCCGTGGGCGCCTCGACATGCGCATCCGGTAGCCACGTATGCACCGGCCACATCGGTACCTTGACGGCAAAGGCCGCGAAAAACGCGAAGAAGATCAGCGTCTGTTCTTTAAGTCCAAGCCGGAGATGGTACAAATCCAGGATGTCAAAACTGTTGCCCGCCTTGAAGTAGAGGTAAATGAAAGCCACTAGCATCAGCACCGAACCGAGGAAGGTGTAGAGGAAAAACTTGATGGTGGCATATACCCGGTTCGGACCGCCCCACAAACCGATGATAACAAACATGGGCACCAGCATCGCTTCCCAAAAAACATAAAACAGGATGGCGTCGAGTGCACTGAACACACCGATCATCAGGCCTTCCATGATCAGGAATGCCGCCATGTGCTGGGCCACCTTGTTCTGGATCACCTGCCACGCGGAGATGATGACCAGCACCGTACTGAAACTCGTCAGCAGAATCATGAGCAGGGAGATGCCATCGATGCCCAGGTGATAGCGGATATGCAACGCCTCGATCCACGAATAATCTTCCACGAACTGCATTGCCGGGGTATGCACATTGAAATGGGTGTAAAGCGGAATCGTGGCGACAAACGCGGCTATGGCCACACCCAGGCTCAGTTTCCGGGAAAAATCGGCGTTGTGGTCGCGACCGGTCAGCAACACCAGTACGGCACCGAGTATCGGCAACCAAGTGGCAAGGCTCAGGGCATGTTCAGCAAGCATGGCGTTACCGGTGCAGGAAGAAAGTAATGAGCAGGAACAGGCCCAGGATCATGGCAAAGGCATAGTGGTACACGTATCCGGACTGGAGGTGCCGGATCACCGACGACATCCAGCCGATAACACGCGCCGTGCCATTAACAGCCATGCCATCAATCAATTTCACATCTCCCACTTTCCATAACAGGCGACCAAAGAGACGCGCGCCGCCGGCAAAAACGAATTCGTTGAACTCGTCGAAAAAATATTTGCGCGCCAGGATGGTATAGAGCGTGTTGGCCTTGGCGCGGAGTTGATCCGGCAGGAACGGATAACGGATATACATGAGCCAAGCCAGCCCGATACCGGCCACGGCCAGCAGGAACGTGGCCGACTGCAAACCCTGCGCAATAAACGGCCCTATGCCACTATAGTGAAGGCCAATTTCCCGCACCACGTCGTGCACCGGCAACACCTTGATGGACTCGGAAAAATAACCGCCGAACAACAGCGGCTCGATCATAAAGAATCCAGACACAAGCGAGGGGATGGCCAGCAGCATAAGCGGTACCGTCACGACCCATGGTGATTCCTTTACCTGCTTGAGCGTTTGGTCGTCCATGCGTGGTTTGCCATAGAACGTCATGAACAACATACGAAAGGTGTAGAAAGCCGTGACAAACACACCCATCAGTACCGCCGCATAGGCGATACCGCTGCCCCGGAGGTGCGAATGCTCCACGGCTTCAATGATCATGTCCTTCGAGAAGAACCCGGCGAACGGCGGAATGCCGGCCAGAGCAAGCGAGCCCACCCAGGCGGTGATAAAGGTGAATGGCATGTATTTCTTGAGTCCACCCATCTTGCGCATGTCCTGCTCGTGGTGCATGGCAATGATTACCGAGCCCGCACACAGGAACAGCAGCGCCTTGAAGAACGCATGCGTCATGAGGTGAAAAATACCGGCGCTGTATGCCGAGGCGCCCTGCGCCACCATCATGTAGCCGAGTTGTGACAGGGTTGAATATGCGACCACGCGCTTGATATCGTTCTGCACAATGCCCACAAAGGCCATGAACAAGGCGGTGATCGCGCCGATCACCAGCACCACCGACAACGCCGTTTCCGACAGTTCATACAACGGCGACATGCGCGCCACCATGAACACACCAGCCGTCACCATGGTCGCGGCATGGATCAGGGCCGATATTGGTGTCGGGCCTTCCATCGAATCCGGCAGCCACACATGCAACGGGACCTGGGCTGATTTTCCCATTGCACCGATAAACAGCAGGATGCAAATCACGCTCATCAGGCTCCAGTCCGTGCCTGGCATGATCTGAATCGTTTTGGCGGCCAGTTGCGGGGCCATGGAAAACACCGCGCCATAATCGAGCGTGCCAAAGGTCACGTAGATAGCGGCGATGCCCAGAAGAAAACCGAAATCGCCGACACGGTTCACAAGGAAGGCCTTGAGGCTGGCGTAAGTCGCCGACTCACGTGTGAACCAGAAACCGATCAGCAGATACGACATCAGGCCCACCGCCTCCCAGCCGAAGAACAACTGCAGAAAGTTGTTCGACATCACGAGCATCAGCATGGCAAAGGTAAAGAGCGCGATATAACTGAAGAAACGCTGGTAGCCGGGGTCTTCATGCATATAGCCGATGGTGTAGATGTGCACCATGAGCGACACGAACGTCACCACCACCATCATGAGCACAGTCAGAGGATCAATCAGGAAACCGACTTCCATCGGAATACCGCCGCTCACGCCCCAGGTATAGACTGCACCGTTGAATGTATTACCGGCGAGCACATCCGGCAATACCACGAAGGCAGACAAGGCAAAGGCGGTGGCGACGCCAAGAATGGCCACGGTGTGCGCACCGACGCGGCCTATCTTCCAGCCGAGCAACCCCGCCAACAACGCGCCCGCCAGGCAGGACAACGGAATTGCCAGGTAAACCAACTCCATGTCGAAGGTAAATTCGGACACGCGTTATCCTTTCAGGCTGCTCAGGTCTTCGACATTGATAGTCTGGCGGTTGCGGAACACCACCACCAGAATGGCAAGTCCGATGGCCGATTCGGCCGCGGCCACCGTAAGAATGAAGAATACGAACACCTGCCCGGAAAGATCGTCCAGATAATGCGAGAAGGCAATGAAATTCATGTTCACCGCAAGCAACATGAGCTCGATCGCCATCAGCAGAATCACGAGATTCTTGCGATTGAGAAAAATTCCCACCACGCTCAGGGCAAACAGGATGGCCCCGAGAATCAGGTAATGGTTGAGTGAAATCATCGTCCCCTTCCTCTGCTCATGATTTGAACCGCAAACTAGACTTTTTTTTCGCTGCGCATCTTCACCAGACGCACACGCTCGTTACGATTGATCTCGATCTGCCGTCCTGGATCCTGGTACTTGGTATCCTTGCGCCGGCGCAGCGTGAGCGCGATCGCGGCCACAATCGCCACAAGCAGAATCAGCGCGGCAACTTCGAATGGATAGGCGTAGACCGTGTACAACAGCCGCCCCAATTCACGCGTGTTGCTGTAACCGGCAGGCAGCGCGCTGGGTTCCGGCATCAGCCGCAGTCCAAAACGGTCCGCACTCAGGATAATCCCCATTTCTATCATCAGCAGTGTCGCCACCAGGCCGCCGATGGGCAGGTATTCACCGAACCCTTCGCGCAGCCGCACCAAGTTGATATCGAGCATCATGACGACAAACAGGAACAGCACCATAACCGCACCGACGTACACCAGTACCAGGACAATGGCGAGAAATTCCGCCTGCAACAGCATCCACAGCCCGGCCGCGCTGAAGAACGCCAGCACCAGAAACAGCGCCGCCCGCACCGGGTTGCGCACCGTAATCACCATCGCGGCGGCAAACACCAGCACCGACGCGAAGAAGTAGAATACGAGTTGTTTAAATTCCATGGTTTCTAACGGTATTTCGCGTCCGCCGCCTTCATGGCCGCGATCTGTTTTTCGTATTTGTCGCCCACAGCCAGCAGCATTTCCTTCGTGTAATACAGGTCGCCGCGGTTCTCGCCATGATATTCCAATATCGGGGTTTCAACGATCGAATCCACCGGACAGGCCTCTTCGCAGAACCCGCAATAAATGCACTTGGTTAGGTCAATATCATAACGCGTGGTCCGGCGCGTGCCATCCGCGCGTTGTTCGGATTCGATGGTGATGGCCAGTGCCGGGCACACCGCCTCGCACAGTTTGCAGGCGATACAGCGTTCCTCGCCATTTGGGTAACGGCGCAGCGCATGCAGACCACGAAAACGCGGAGAAATCGGCGCGCGCTCTTCTGGGTACTGCACAGTGATTTTGCGCACGAACAAATGACGCCCGGTGACGAACAGGCCTTTAAGCAGCTCATACAGCAAAAACGTGCTGAGGTATCGTTTTAGAACTTTCACCATGGTCGTTTTTCCTGTGCGCTCAGTGGAAGATAAATCCCCACGGCGTGAGAAACATCACACCACCCATGATCACGATCCATGCCAGTGTCACCGGAATAAAAACCTTCCAACCCAGACGCATGATCTGGTCGTAACGGTAACGCGGAAACGTGGCACGGAACCAGAGAAAGCAAAACAGCACAAAACTGATCTTGAGCAATAGCCAGTGCAGGCCGTTCCCCAGAAGCGGGCCAACGACGGGAATCGACCAGAATTTGGCTGGGACCAGCCCGTCGAGCGGGGACAACCAGCCACCCAGAAACAGGATCGACGTCAGCGCCGCGATCAGGATCATGTTGGCGTATTCGGCGAGGAAAAAGATGGCGAACGCCATCCCCGAATATTCCACGTGAAAACCGGCCACGATCTCGGATTCGCCCTCGGCCACGTCAAATGGCGAGCGGTTGGTCTCGGCCACGCCGGAAATAAGATACACCAGAAACAGCGGGAACAGCGGCAGGAAATACCAATGATGAATTCCGCCCTGCTGATGCAACACGATCTCGCGCAGGTTCAGGCTGCCGGCCGCCATCAGCACGCCCACGAGGGCAAAGCCCATGGCGATTTCATAGGCCACGATCTGTGCCGCCGAGCGCATCGCACCGAGAAAAGCGTACTTGGAGTTCGACGCCCAGCCCGCGATGATCACGCCATACACACCCATCGAGGTCAGCGCCAGAATGAACAAGAGGCTCGCGTCGATGTTCGTCAGCCACAGTTCATCGGTAAACGGAATGACGGCCCAGGCCACCAGTGCTGGCGCGAACGAAAGTACCGGGGCGATGATGAAAAGAAACTTATTAGCCTTGGCCGGGATAATGATTTCCTTGAACAACAGCTTGACGGCGTCGGCGATCGGCTGCAGCCAGCCGCGTGGCCCGACGCGATTGGGGCCAAGACGCACTTGCATGTATCCGATGATCTTGCGTTCGGCATAGGTGAGGTAAGCCACCGAGAGCAGCAGCGGCACCAGGATCAGCACGATCTTGCCAAGGTTCAGCAGCGCAATCTGCGACCACTCCGGGAACCAGCTCCAGATGCCGAAGAAGAAATGCTTCATGACGAGGAGATCACGCTCACGGATCCGTGCGCCCCGAGCGCCGCCGTCTCCGGGTAACCCGCGGGGATCAGCACGCAACCCTCCGGCACGCGTGCATCAACGACAAGTTCCAGTTGCGTCTTGCCCTGCCCCATCGTCACCACCACCGCTTGGCCCGCGCGCAGATGGAGTTTCTCTGCCTGGGTCTGGCTCATGCGCGCCGCCGGCGCCGGATTGTCTGCGGTTTTTTGCAGCGAAGGGGCACGCCGCGTCAGCATGTCGACGGCGTAGATCGGCACCTCGGCAAGCCGCATTACCTGTCCGGCCGTCGGGGCGGCCGTCTTTGGCGAAGCGGGCAGTATCCAGGGTCGGGTTTTGGCGGTGGTCGCCGTGCCGGAGGCATTAAGCTCCTTGCGCACATCGTCAATACTGGCCTGTTCAAAACCAGCGACGCCCATCCTATTTCCGAGCATGCGCAGGATTTTCCAGCCCGGCCGGGTCTCGCCAGTCAGCGGAACGGCGGCACGGAATGTCTGGCACCGGCCTTCCGTATTGACGAACGTGCCATCGGTCTCCGTGAACGGCGCGAGCGGCAGCAGCACATCGGCGTACTCCACGGCCTGTGTCTTATATAAGGAAGGCTTGAATGGCGTCAGCATGACGACAAATTCCGCGGCGTGCATGGCCGATACGGCCGCGGCACCATCCAGACTGTCGAGTTCCGGCTCCACCGCCAGCAACAGATAACCCTTCAACGGTGTACGCAGCATCTCCAACGCATGCTGCCCGACCGCCGCTAAACTTCCCACCGGGCCACGGTGCGGTACACATCCGGCGAGCCAAGCCCCGGCGGAATTGGCATCCGCGAGATAACCGAGCTTCGCGCCAATGGACTCCGCCGCCAGTTGCGCCAGCGCCCGCAGCGTGGCCGCCTGCGGATGACCGGCGGCAAAACTACCCACCAACACCGCGGAATTCTTGGCCTTTACCAGGGTATCGGCCGCGGCCTGCTCCGCGGCTGTCGGCACCACCTCACCGAAGTGCGATCCAAACGCCGCGGGTGGCTCTTTTTTCTTTAGAGTATGCAACGCGCGCACAATCCCGGCGAGTACCAGTACCATCTTTGCCGGGTCGACAATTATCTTGCCGGCAAGTTTGTAATTGAAATCGTAATCGATCGCATGCAGGCTGAGTATCCGCGCTCCCTTGCGTGCAGCTTTGCGCAACCGCAGGTTAATGAGCGGCTGCTCCTTGCGTGGATTTGCACCAATGAGAAGCGCGCCCTCCAGCTTTTCGAGGTCGGCGATGGCCTGACCGAGCATGGGAAAGGGCGGCGCCGTGTCGTCATCGCTGAAATCCATCTGCCGCAACCGATGATCCACGTTGCCTGAACCGAGCGCGCGCACCAGCTTCTGCAGCAGATAAAATTCTTCGAGCGTGGCTATGGGCGAGGCCAGGGCACCGAGACCCTTGGGACCATGCGCGTCGATCACTTTCTTCAGCCCCTGCACCGTGAATTCGAGAGCCGTATTCCAGTCCGTCTCTTCCCACTTGCCGCCGCGGCGAACCATGGGGGCATGCAGACGATCCTTGCCATTCAGGGCTTCATAACTGAAGCGGTCGCGGTCGGCAATCCAGCACTCGTTGATCTCGGCATTCTCGCGCGGCACGACACGCATAACTTCCCCGCGACGGACATGCACGTCGACGTTGGTGCCGACACAGTCGTGCGGGCTGATGGAGGCAACACTTTGCAGTTCCCAGGGACGCGCCGTGAAACGGAACGGTTTGGAAGTCAGCGCACCGACCGGGCACAGATCGATCACGTTACCGGAGAGTTCCGAGTCCACGCTGCGGTCCAGGAAGGTGCGGATTTCGGTATGCTCACCACGACCCAGGCCACCAAACTCCGTCACGCCCGCAATCTCGTCCCCGAAACGTACGCAACGCGTGCAGTGGATGCAGCGCGTCATCTCGGTGGCAATGAGCGGTCCGATGTCCCTGTCTTTGATGATGCGCTTGGCTTCATGATAGCGCGAGATGTCCTTGCCATAACCCACGGCCAAGTCCTGCAACTGGCATTCCCCGCCCTGATCGCAAATCGGACAATCGAGCGGATGATTGATCAGCAGAAATTCCATCGTGCCCTTCTGGGCATCGTGCGCCTTGTCCGAGCGGGTGCGCACCACCATGCCCTCGGCCACGGGTGTGGCGCAGGCGGGCAAGGGTTTCGGCGCCTTCTCCACTTCAACGAGGCACATGCGGCAGTTGGCCGCGATCGACAGCTTTTCGTGGTAGCAGAAACGCGGAATGTAAATGCCCGCGGCGTCGGTGGCCTGGATCAACATCTGCCCCTTCCGCGCCGGAATCTTCCTGCCGTCGACCTCAATCGTTACCGTGTCCGAAGCCGGCGGCGGCTTCGTGTTATCCAGTTGCGCGCTCATGCCTGCCCACCTCCGTGTGTTCCCGGAAGGCAACGCCGGTTCTCGACGTGGTACTCAAACTCGCGGCGGAAATGCTTGATGAAACTCTTTACCGGCCAGGCCGCGGCATCGCCGAGCGCGCAAATCGTGCGCCCTTCAATCTTGCTGGCCACGTCCGTCAGCATGTCGATATCCTCCGGCCGGCCCTGGCCGTGTTCGATGCGGTGTATCACGCGCGCCATCCAGCCGGTGCCCTCGCGACAGGGCGTGCACTGACCGCAGGATTCCTCATAATAGAAGTGTGAGATACGCGCGAGTGCACTCACCATGCACGTGGTTTCGTCCATCACGATGACTGCACCAGAACCCAGCATGGTGCCGGCCTTGGCCAGCGCATCGTAATCCATGGTCAGTTCCATCATGATCTCCCCCGGTAACACATTTGCCGAGGAACCGCCGGGTATAACCGCCTTCAACTTGCGCCCCTGCAACATCCCGCCCGCCATTTCCAGCAGTTTCGCAAACGAGATGCCCAGCGGGACTTCGAAATTTCCAGGCTTGTTCACATGCCCCGACACGGAAAAGACCTTCGGCCCGCCATTGTTGGGTTTGCCGATGGCCAGGAACCACTCGGCGCCGTGGCGCAGAATCTCCGGGACCGAGGCCAGCGTTTCCGTATTATTAATAGTGGTCGGGCGTCCGAACAGACCATAGTTCGCGGGGAACGGTGGCTTGAAACGCGGTTGGCCCTTCTTGCCTTCGATGGATTCCAGCAATGCCGTCTCTTCGCCGCAGATATAGGCGCCGGCACCCAAATGCGTATGCAGATCAAAATCCACGCCTGAACCAAGAACATTTTTTCCAAGCAGACCGGCCGCGTAGGCTTCCCTGAGCGCAGTCTCGAACCGCTCATAGGGCTCCCAGAACTCGCCACGGATGTAGTTATAACCTACGGTCGCACCAATGGCGTATCCGGCAATGGCCATGCCCTCAATTACCGAGTGCGGGTTGTAGCGCAAAATATCGCGGTCCTTGCAGGTTCCCGGCTCACCTTCGTCGGAGTTGCACACGATGTATTTCTGACCCGGCGCAGTGCGCGGCATGAAGCTCCACTTCAGGCCCGTGGAGAAACCAGCGCCACCACGTCCGCGCAGTGCCGACTTCTTGAGCTCATCGATAATTTTTTCCGGCGGCGTCTTTTCCTTGAGTATCTTTTTCCATGCCTCGTACCCGCCCGTACGTTGGTAGGTGTCGAGCGTCCAAGGCTCTTCGCGGCCGAGATTGCGGAAACAGAGCAGTTCGTTCGCCATCGCCGCTACTCCAGATCCTTCAAAATCTCATCCACCTTTTCCGGGGTGAGATCCTCATAATAGGTATGACCGACCATCATCATCGGCGCGCCGACGCAGGCCCCCAGACATTCCACTTCCTTGAGGGTGAATTTCCCGCCGGGCGTGGTCTCGCCCACCTTGACGCCCAGCTTCTTCTGCAGGTGTTCCATGATCTTGCCGGAGCCGCGGAGTTGGCAGGAGATATTGGTGCACACGCAGACCTTATGTCTTCCGACCGGCTTCAGGTCATACATGGTGTAGAAGGTGGCTACCTCGTGCACTTCCACCGGCGGCATCTCCAGATACTCGGCCACCGCCTCGATCAGATCGGTCGAGAGCCAGCCGCCGTTCTGATCCTGGGCAATGCGCAACGCCGCCATCACCGCCGAGCGCTTGTAGTCCGGCGGATACTTGGCGATCCAGCGGTCGATCTCGACGCGCGCTTTGGCTGATAACAGATCGATTTTAGAGGCGGGCTTGGATTGCGGCTTCACCGGTCGATCTCTCCAAAGACGATATCCATGGTACCGATGATCGCTACCACGTCGGCGATCATGTGTCCGCGGGTCAACTCATCCATCGACGACAGATGCGCGAAGCCGGCAGAGCGGATCTTGACGCGGTACGGCTTGTTAGCACCGTCTGAAATGAGATAGACACCGAACTCACCCTTGGGGTGCTCGATCGCGGCGTAGGCCTCACCTGCCGGGATGCAGTAGCCTTCGGTGAAAAGTTTGAAATGATGAATCAGGGATTCCATGTCGTCCTTCATCTTCTCGCGGGAAGGAGGCACGATCTTGTGGTCCTCGATCATCACCGGGCCGGGATTCTTCCTGAGCCATTCGACGCACTGGCGAATGATGTGGTTGCTCTGGCGCATCTCTTCGATGCGTACCAAGTAACGGTCATAACAGTCGCCGTTCACGCCCACGGGGATATCGAAATCGAGCCGGTCGTACACTTCGTACGGCTGTTTCTTGCGCAGGTCCCATTCGATGCCACTGCCGCGCAGCATCGGGCCGGTAAAGCCGAGCTGCAGCGCACGCTCGGGAGAAACCACGCCGATACCGACAGTACGCTGTTTCCAGATACGGTTGTCGGTGAGCAGCGTTTCGTACTCGTCGATATGCTTCGGAAAACGCTCGGTGAAGTCCCAGATAAAATCAAGCAGCGAACCGCCACGGTTGGCGTTGAGCAGCGCCAGATCATCCGCGTTGCGCCATTTCGACGGCTCATACTTCGGCATGGTGTCTGGCAGGTCGCGGTACACGCCACCCGGACGGTAATACGTCGCATGCATACGCGTTCCGGTGGCCGCCTCGTACACGTCGAACAAATCCTCACGCTCGCGGAAGCAATACAGGAACACCGTCATGGCACCAATGTCTATGGCGTGCGCGCCGAGCCAGAACAGATGATTGAGAACGCGCGTGACCTCATCGAACATCACGCGGATGTACTGTGCGCGCAGCGGCGGCTCGATCCCCAGGAGTTTTTCCAGCGCCAGCACGTAACCGTGCTCATTGCACATCATCGAGATGTAATCGAGCCGGTCCATGTAGCCGATCGTCTGGTTATAGGGTTTAGACTCGGCCAGCTTCTCGGTGGCGCGATGCAGCAAACCGATATGCGGGTCGGCGCGCTGGACGACTTCACCATCGAGTTCGAGTACCAGTCGCAGCACACCGTGCGCCGCCGGATGCTGCGGGCCGAAGTTCATGGTGTAGTTGCGGATCTCATCCACGGCCGAAACCTTCCTCTCGGATCACGCGCGGGACCAGCACGCGCGGTTCGATGCTGACTGGCTCATACACGACGCGCTGCTTCTCGGCATCGTAACGCATCTCCACCTGACCAATGAGAGGGAAATCCTTGCGGAACGGGTGTCCGACAAAACCGTAGTCCGTCAGGATACGGCGCAGGTCCGGATGCCCCTCGAACACGATACCGAAGAGATCGAATGCTTCACGTTCATACCAATTAGCAGAATTCCAGATATCAGTCAGGGAAGCTACCATCGGCATGGCATCGTCTAGATACGTGCGCAACCGCAGCCGCCGATTATGCTTGATCGACAACAGATGACACACCACGGCAAAACGCGGACCCTGCCACGCCCCCTTGTCCGACTCACGCCCGTAGTCGAGGTAATCCACGCCACACAGGTCCATAAGTTGCTCAAAGGAAAAGACCGGGTCATCACGCAGTGTCTGGCAAACGTCTGCCAGCTTCCCGCGCTGGATTTCAAAAGTCAGCTCACGCGTCTGCCCCGAGACTCCCACAAGCGCCTCGCCGAACAGCTCTCGCGCGCGCGCCACAATGTCCTGATGCCCATCCGTCATGATTCAAGTTCTCTTGGCAGTTCAGCGGGCGATGGTGTTGGTACGGCAAATCTTTTTCTGCAGCTGGATGATGCCGTACAGCAGCGCCTCCGCCGTGGGAGGACAACCGGGCACGTACACATCCACCGGCACGATGCGGTCACACCCACGCACCACGGAATAGGAGTAATGGTAATAACCACCGCCGTTGGCGCACGAACCCATGGAGATCACCCAGCGCGGTTCGGCCATCTGGTCGTACACTTTGCGCATTGCCGGCGCCATCTTGTTCACCAGCGTGCCGGCGACAATCATGACATCCGATTGGCGCGGGCTGGGGCGGAAAACGATGCCAAAGCGATCCATGTCGTAACGCGACGCCGCCGCGTGCATCATTTCTACCGCGCAACAGGCGAGCCCGAAAGTCATCGGCCACAGCGAACCCGTGCGCGCAGCGTTGATGAGTTTGTCGGCCTGAGTGGTCACCCAGCCCTTTTCGAGCACACCTTCTATTCCCACTCCAGTGCCCCTTTTTTCCATTCGTAGATGAAACCGACGACCAGAATGCCCAGGAACAGCATCATGGCCAGGAACCCAAACATGCCGATTTCATTGAGCGCGACGGCCCAGGGGAAAAGAAACGCGATCTCGAGGTCAAAGATGATGAACAAAATCGCCACCAAGTAATAACGCACATCGAACTTCATGCGCGAGTCTCCAAACGCCTCGAAACCGCATTCGTAAGGAGAAAGTTTGGCGCTGTCCGGACGGTGGGGGCCAAGAACCCGCCCCAGCAGGATAATGACGCTGCCCATGAACAGGGCAACACCGATAAAAATCAGAATGGGGAGATAATTCTGCAGCATCCGAGCCCCGGTTTGACGGCGGAATTCACTCCGCATTGGTTAGTGGAAAGCGTCGGCGAGTCTAGGCCGTGGCTGCGAAGGATGTCAAGACAAATGGCCTGTACAAAGCGATAGCCATCAAGAAGTTATGGAACTATTGGGGGTATAAACGATGCCTATCGGTTACCCGCGAGGAAAGACACCGATAAGCGCGCAGGAATGAGACAAGAATACGGTGTTATGTGATGGTGCCGAAGGCGGGACTCGAACCCGCACGGCTTTCGCCACTACCACCTCAAGGTAGCGTGTATACCAATTTCACCACTTCGGCATTTGCATCAAAACAGTTTTACTACTTGGGTACCTCGGGGAGCTTCGGCGCCGAGGGGACCTCTGGTGCTTTGCCTGCCTCGGGGACAGGCGGCATATCCGATTTGACCGGTTGTTCGCTGACCACGCTCTTGGTCACGCTGGCGGTCTCTGACTGCCGCGCATAAATCCACGCCAGCGCGAGATTGGTGATAAAAAACACCGTGGCCAGAATCGCCGTCGTGCGTGTCAGGAAATTAGCCGAGCCGCGGCTGCCAAACAGAGTCTGCGAAGCGCCGCTGCCGAACGCCGCGCCCATATCCGCGCCCTTGCCCTGCTGCAGGAGTATCAGCCCGATCAGCACCACCGCCGACAAAACATCAATTATCAGAATAATATCTTTCATTGTTTATCTCCGACTACCGCTACCGAATACTGTACGGCCATCAATCGGCCGCACGGCAAACCGTCAGGAACTCTTCCGCCTGCAACGACGCCCCGCCGAGCAGACCACCATCGATGTCCGGCTGGGACTGAAGTTCCTTGGCGTTGCTGCCCTTCATGCTACCGCCATAAAGCACACGCAGTTTATCCGCCACAGACTTGTCCTTGGCGGCAATACGTTCACGGATAAAACGATGCACGTCCTGCGCCTGGGCCGGCGTTGCCGTCTTGCCGGTGCCAATCGCCCAAACGGGTTCATAGGCGATCACCGCGTTCTTGAAACTGGCAACGCCATGCCTATTCAGCACCGCATCGATCTGGCGCGTCACCACCGCTTCGGTCTGGTTGGCTTCGCGCTCCGCAAGCGTCTCGCCCACACACAAGATGGGAATCAACCCCGCAGCCTGCGCGGCGCCGTATTTCTCGGCCACGAGCGTGTCGGTCTCACCATAATATGTGCGCCGTTCCGAATGACCGACAATAACATAAGTACAGCCATAGTCCTTGAGCATCGGACCGGATATTTCGCCGGTATAGGCCCCGGACTTGTGCACACTGAGATTCTGCCCGCCCCAAGCCACGGCACTGCCGGCCAGCTTTTCTGCCACCAGCGGGATCAGGATAAACGGCGGGCAAATGGCCACTTCCGCCCTGGAAGCGGCACTCACGCCCATTTTCACCGCATCGACCAGCGCTGCGGATTCGGCCCGTGACCCGTTCATCTTCCAGTTTCCTGCTACCAGCGGCCGACGCTTGCCCATCTGTCCTCCCGGATTCTCTTTAAATCTGCTGAAAAACGGGCGCGATGTTACCGGGCACGGCCCAATAATGCAATTTCTGGGGATTATTTCGGCACAAAGGGCGCAAAGAAGCTCGAGGTACAACCTTCTCTAAAACAATTCAGGCCTCACCGACGGAGTACTTCCCGCCACGCGGTCTGGACACCATCATCGAGCAAGGAGGCCTGGCGGCTCAGGGTGTTGGCGGTGAGGAAATACGCCCCAGCGCCGATATAGGCGCGTCGGCAAATCGGCATACGCGATTATGTTTGACCGGCGCGTGGTAGCGCCCAACGCTTGCCACTAGCTAAGGTGAGCGCCAGGCGCAGGTATTTAGATGCCTGTTCCGGGTCTTCTGCGTACGGGTGGCTATCTGTCACTTTATGTTTATTGGCCATTGCACGGCGTCTATGTCTTTGTGCCTTCGCGGTAGCATTCTATGCTGCGGCTTCTTCCGCCGCGCGCTGGACGGTATCCGCCAAAAATTGGGTCAGGCGCTGCACCTGTCCCCTATCGCGTCCCTCGACCATCACGCGGATCAACGGCTCCGTACCCGAGGCACGCAATACCACCCGCCCCTTGTCGGCCAATTCGGCTTCCACTTCCTTGATCGCCTGCTGCACCCGGTGTGACTCCTTGACGTCAAAGTGCCGCTTCATGCGTACGTTGATCATGGTCTGGGGATAGGTCTCCATGCCCGACTTGATCGCCTTCAGGGATTTGCCAGACGCGACCATGGCCACCAAGACTTGCAGCGCCGCGATAATGCCGTCACCGGTGGTGCTGCGATCGAGGCAAATAATATGCCCCGATGTCTCGCCGCCCAGCTCCCAGCCGTGTTCACTCAACATACCGAGCACGTAACGGTCGCCCACCGCCGCGCGCCGGAAGGGAATACCTTGCGCCATGCAGGCCTGCTCCAAACCGAGGTTGCTCATCAGCGTCCCGACCACACCGCCGTGCATGCGGCCGTTACGCTTGCGCTCCTGCGCGATGATAAAAAGAATCTGATCGCCGTCAATGATCTCGCCGCTGGCATCCACCATGAGCACGCGGTCGCCGTCGCCGTCGAGCGCGATACCAAGATCGGCGCCCTTTTCCAGAACCGTCTTGCACAACAACTCGGGGTGCGTCGAACCGCACTCACGATTGATATTGAAACCGTCGGGTTCGTTGGCGATAGCGATAACATTCGCGCCCAGCTCGCTGAACACGAGCGGCGCGACGCTGTAGGCCGCGCCATTGGAGCAGTCGACGACGATCGTCAGCCCTTCGAGACCGAGCTTGTGGGGGAATGTACTTTTACAGAATTCAATATAACGTCCACCGGCGTCGTCATAGCGTTTGGCCTTGCCGAGCGAGGCGGCATCCGCCGTGGTCAGTGGCTGCTGCATCATCTCTTCGATGGCCAGCTCGACATCGTCCGGCAGCTTGGTACCCTCGGAGGAAAAGAACTTGATGCCATTGTCTTCATAGGGATTGTGCGAAGCACTGATCACGATACCGGCGCGGGCACGCGCTGTGCGCGTGAGGTACGCAATCGCGGGAGTCGGCATCGGCCCGAGCAGGCGGATGTCCACGCCCGCCGCCGAGAGCCCGGCTTCGAGCGCGGACTCAAGCAAATAGCCTGAGATACGCGTGTCCTTGCCGATAAGTATCTTGGCGTGGTCGCTCGTGCCGTGACCCAATACACGACCTGCGGCCCAACCCAGCTTCACCACGGTTTCGGGGGTAATGGGCTCTTCGCCCACCTTGCCGCGAATACCGTCTGTTCCGAAAAATCGCCTTTTTTTACTCATTATCCTTTTCTCCCGTTGTCTTCGGATACACCGCAGCCCACATGCGCAATGCCTCCACCGTGGGACCAACGTCATGCACCCGAACTATGCTGGCGCCATTTTGCACCGCGAAGACAGCCAGGACCACGCTCGCGTGCAACCGGTTCTCGATGGACAGCCCCAGCGCCTGGCCGATCATGGATTTGCGCGAAAGACCCGCCAGTACCGGCGCGCCCAGACTTGTCAGTTTCCTCAAGCCACGCAGTAATTCTAGATTATGCACTAGCGTCTTGCCGAAGCCGAAACCCGGATCGATGAGAATCCGGTTGGCCGGAATCCCGGCCACGCTTGCCGCCTGCATTCGTTCCCGCAGAAAATCAGCGACCTCGGCAGCGACGTCGTCATAGTGTGGATCGGCCTGCATGGTACGCGGCTCACCCCGCATGTGCATGAGGCAGACCGGCACCCCGGTAGCGGCGGCCGCCTCGAGCGCTCCGGGCTCACGCAAGGCTCGTACATCATTAATAAGTCCCGCGCCGGCGCTAACCGCTGCCCGCATGACTTCAGGCTTCGAGGTGTCGATGGAGAGGGGCAATGACACACTGGCGTGCAGCGCTTCAATAACCGGCAACACACGGTCCAGCTCTTCCTGCACCGTGACGGACTGCGCACCGGGCCTTGTGGACTCGCCACCGACATCAATGATGTCCGCTCCTTCTTGCGCCATGCGCAAGGCCTGCGTGACCGCATTATGCCGGGACAAAAAATTACCCCCGTCCGAAAAGGAATCGGGGGTAATATTCAGTATCCCCATGACGGCCGGGCGGGACAGGTCCAGCGGCCGCCCGCGGCAATCCAACACCGGCATGGCCGCGCTCAGTGCTCTCCGGCCGGGGAATCCAGACGCGGTTTGACCTTGGGTTTGGTCGTCGGTTTCTTCGGTTTGGAGCCGGTATCGCCGGGGCTTCCGCTCACTCCCGCCGGCGGGCGTGGCTCTTTCCCTGTCATAATGTCTTCGAGCTGTTCAGAATCGAGTGTCTCCCATTCGAGCAGCGCCTTGGCCATCTTCTCGACCTTGTCGCGGCTATCCTCGAGGATCGTGTGAGCCCGCGCATACTGCTCGTCGATAATGCGGCGGATTTCCTTGTCTACGGTCTCGGCCACGGCGTTGCTCATGTTCTTGTGCGTCATCACATCCCGCCCGAGAAACACTTCGCTCTGGTTATCACCGTAAACACGCGTGCCGAGCACGGCACTCATGCCCCAGCGCATGACCATGTTGCGCGCGAGATCGGTGGCACGCTCGAAATCGTTGGCCGCCCCGGTGGTCATCTGGTTCATAAACATTTCTTCCGCGATACGCCCGCCCATCAGCACCGAGATGGTCGATAGCAGGCTGTCACGGTCGTGACTGTAACGGTCCTCAGTTGGCAGCTGCATGGTCACACCCAGGGCACGCCCGCGCGGGATGATGGTGACCTTGTGCACCGGATCGGTATTCGGGAGAGACTTCGCCACCACCGCGTGACCGGATTCGTGGTATGCCGTGTTCATGCGCTCCTTCTCCGGCATCACGATGGAACGACGCTCCGCGCCCATCACGATCTTGTCCTTGGCCTTTTCAAAATCTTCCATGTCCACGAGACGCTTGTTGGCGCGGGCGGCAAAGAGCGCCGCCTCATTCACGAGGTTCGCGAGATCCGCGCCGGAAAAACCGGGCGTGCCACGGGCGAGGATGTTGGCATCCACGTCGTCCGCGACCGGCACCTTGCGCATGTGGACCTTGAGAATCTGTTCGCGCCCGCGGATGTCCGGGAGCGGCACATAGACCTGGCGGTCGAAACGACCCGGGCGCAGCAACGCCGGGTCGAGCACGTCTGGACGGTTGGTGGCGGCGATCACGATCACGCCTTCCGTGCCTTCAAAGCCATCCATCTCCACCAGCAACTGGTTTAGCGTTTGCTCGCGCTCGTCGTGACCGCCGCCCAGACCCGCGCCACGCTGGCGGCCGACGGCGTCGATTTCATCGATAAAGATGATGCACGGCGAGTGCTTCTTCGCCTGATCGAACATGTCACGCACGCGCGAAGCGCCCACGCCGACAAACATCTCGACGAAGTCGGAGCCGGAGATGGAGAAAAACGGCACCTTGGCTTCGCCGGCGATAGCCTTGGCGAGCAGTGTCTTGCCCGTGCCCGGACTGCCGGTCATGAGCACACCCTTGGGAATGCGTCCGCCGAGTTTCTGGAATTTGGATGGATCGCGCAGGAATTCCACCAACTCCCCGACTTCCTCCTTGGCCTCTTCCACGCCAGCGACATCGTCGAACGTGACCTTGTTCTGCTCTTCGGTCAACATCCGCGCCTTGCTCTTGCCGAAGCTCATCGCCCCACGTCCGCCCATCCCGCCTTGCATCTGGCGCATGAAGAAAACCCACACACCCACCAGTAGCAGCAGCGGGAACCAGTTAATAAAGATCGTCAACAGAAGCGACTGTTCTTCCTGGGGCTTGGCATCGATGACCACACCGTGATCCAGCAAATCGCCGATCAGGCCCGGGTCGCCGGGAGAAAATGTGGTGAACGCCTCGCTGCTCTTGAGCTTGCCGGAAATCTCGCGGCCCTGGATGACGACTCGCTCCACATCGTTGGAGCGGATCTTCTGGATGAATGCCGAGTATTCCATCGGGTGCGTGGTTTGCTGGCGGTTGCCAAAATTATTAAACACCGACATCAGCACGATCGCGATGACGAGCCACAGAAGCAGATTCTTGGTGAGATTATTCAAGTATTACCTCTTTGCGATTCAACGGGCACAAATCTCCCGCGTTTGTTGCATTTTCCTACTATGTCCCGCCTGAAACAATCGCGCCTTCGCGATCGCCCTTAAACCCTTTTCCCAACAGGTAAATTTCGCGACTCTCGGACCGTGAAGCACGGGGTTTGCGAGCAACAAGCTTCTCAAACCGCGATTGCATCTGCTTGTACAGATCGTTGAACCCAGCGCCCTGAAAGGTCTTTATCACCAGGGAACCGCCCGGCTTCAGGGTTTTGTCGGCAAACTCGAAGGCAAGTTCAGACAGATTCATGCTTTTCGCCTGGTCCACCGAGGCCACTCCACTGGTATTGGGGGCCATGTCCGATATTACAAGGTCGACCTTGCTGCCCCCGAGCCGTTCCAACACCAAGTCTAGCACCGCCTGTTCCGCGAAATCGCCCTGAATGAATTCAACGCCTTGGATGGGTTCCATCGGCAAAATATCGAGCGCGAGCACACGCCCGCTGTCACGGAGGCGTTTTTTCACGTATTGCGACCAGCCGCCCGGCGCCGCCCCCAGATCGACCACCGTCATACCGGGGTGCAACAGGTGATCGCGGGCGTCAATCTCTTCGAGCTTGAATGTCGCACGCGAGCGCCAGCCTTCTTTCTGGGCACGCTTGACGAATTCGTCGTCAAAATGCCGGCGCAACCAGCGATCGCTGCTTTTAGTGCGAGCCATAGGGAAACAGCGGGCACGGCAACAGGGGGCACGGGTTCATTAGGGTTCTCACCACGAGAATGGACAGGATTTACAGGGTACGCTCAGGAGCAACAGGATTACCCCAATAAATAAACCCGTCGATCCAGCTGAATTCAGATGTAACGGATACCGAGGATTTCGTACTCGCGCACACCACCCGGAACCCGAACCTCGACGACAGCGCCCTGTTCCTTGCCGATGAGGGCGCGGGAAATGGGTGAACTGATGGAAATCTTGCTTTGAGCGATATCGGCCTCGTAATCGCCGACGATCTGATAGGTCACCTTCTGACCGCTTTGCTCATCCATGAGATCCACCGTCGCACCGAACACCACCTTGCCGTTGGCGCTGACCGTGCGCGGGTCGATGACCTGGGCATTGGCCAGCTTCATGTCGAGGTCGGCAATCTTGCCCTCGACAAAACTCTGCTGTTCCTTGGCAGCGTGATACTCGGCATTCTCGGAAAGATCGCCATGCGAACGCGCCTCGGCAATCGCCTGAATGATGCGCGGGCGCTCCACCGACTTCAGGCGTTGCAATTCTTCCTTGAGCTTCGCGGCGCCAATAACCGTCAGGGGTACCTTGGTCATGAACGAAACTCCTGATGCAAGTCCTGCAACCGGTTAACCTGGAAATCCTCGCCAACGCGATGGGCCTCGCACGCGGCGCGCGCGGCCGCGAGCGTCGTATAGTTGGTCACCTTGTGTTGCAACGCCTCGCGGCGGATGGCATAGGCGTCCGCAAGGCTTTGTTTGTCCGAAACCGTATTGATGATTATAGCAATTTCATCGTTCATGATCATATCGATGATGTGCGGACGCCCCTCGGACAGCTTGTTAACCGGGCGTACCGCCACCCCGCCCGCCTCCAGCACATTGGCCGTGCCGCGCGTCGCGAGGATCTCGAAGCCCTGTATGCTCAGGTTACGTGCCACCTCGACCACCCCCTTCTGATCGGCGTCGCGCACGCTGATAAATACGCGCCCGCCGCGCGGGATTGCTGAGCCGGCGGCGGCCTGGGACTTGGAGAACGCCTCACCGAAACTGCGTCCGATCCCCATGACCTCGCCGGTGGACTTCATTTCCGGACCGAGCACGGTGTCTACTCCAGGAAATTTGATGAACGGGAATACGGCTTCCTTGACGGAATAATAGGAAGGGACGATCTCAGAGGTCACGCCCTGCTTCTTGAGAGTCTGCCCCACCATGCAGCGCGCCGCAATCTTGGCCAGCGGCCTGCCGGTGGCCTTGGACACGTAGGGTACTGTGCGCGAGGCACGCGGGTTCACTTCCAGCACATAGATCTTGCCGCTCTGGATGGCGAACTGGACATTCATGAGGCCAATCACCTTGAGCGCCTTGGCCATCTTCACCGTCTGCACGCGCAATTCATCCTGGATTTTCTTCGACAGACTGTAGGGTGGCAGCGAACAGGCGGAATCGCCGGAATGCACGCCGGCCTCCTCAATATGCTCCATGATGCCGCCGATGACCACCTGCTTGCCATCCGCCACCGCATCGACATCGACCTCGGTGGCGTCGTTCAGGAAACGGTCAAGCAACACTGGTGAGTCGTTTGAAACACGCACCGCGACTCGCATGTAAGTTTCGAGGTCCTCGCGCGCGTGCACGATCTCCATGGCCCGACCACCGAGCACGTAGGACGGCCGCACCACGAGCGGATAACCGATCTTGTCGGCGAGCTTCACCGCCTCTTGCGGAGTGCGCGCCGTGGCGTTCGGCGGCTGCAGCAGTTTCAGTTTATGGATCAGCTTCTGGAAACGCTCGCGGTCCTCGGCGACGTCGATCGAATCCGGGGTCGTGCCGATGATTGGCGCACCCGCTGCTTCCAGTCCGCGCGCAAGCTTGAGCGGCGTCTGGCCGCCGTACTGGACGATCACGCCCATGGGTTTTTCCAAGTGCACGATCTCGAGCACGTCTTCGAGCGTGAGCGGCTCAAAGTACAACCGGTCGGAGGTGTCGTAGTCGGTCGAGACCGTCTCCGGGTTGCAGTTGATCATGATGGTCTGGTAACCGTCTTCACGCAGGGCGAACGAGGCGTGTACGCAACAATAGTCGAACTCGATGCCCTGGCCGATACGATTCGGGCCGCCACCGAGCACGATGATTTTTTTCTTCTTCTCGGGCGCGGCCTCGCATTCCTCTTCATACGTCGAATACATATAGGCCGTGGTCGAGGCAAATTCCGCGGCACAGGAATCGACGCGCTTGTACACCGGGCGCACCTTGGCTTTGTGGCGCCAGCGGCGCACCTTTTCTTCTTTCACGCCCAACAACTGCGCCAGGCGGCGGTCGGAAAACCCTTTGCGTTTCCACGCACGCAGGTTGTCCGCGGTCGGCTGGCTCTTGGCCTTCTTCGCAATCGTCTTTTCAGTTTCGACGAGATCGGCGATCTGCGCCAAAAACCAGGGATCGATGTAACACAACGCAAAAATCTCATCGACGCTCATGCCCAGACGGAAGGCGTCGGCCACATGCCAGATGCGCCCGGCCCCGGGCACACGCAACGCCTGACTGACGCGTTTGCGCGCTTCTTCCTTGTCAACGGATGGATCCAGTTTGGATTCGAGGCCGTAGCTGCCGATCTCAAGACTGCGCAACGCCTTCTGCATCGATTCCTGGAACGTCCGGCCGATGGCCATAGCCTCACCCACCGATTTCATCTGCGTTGTCAGCGTGGCGTCGGCCTTGGGAAATTTCTCGAAGGTGAAGCGGGGAATCTTGGTGACGACATAATCGATCGTCGGCTCGAACGAGGCCGGCGTTTTGCCGCCGGTGATGTCGTTCTTCAATTCGTCCAAGGTGTAGCCGATCGCCAGTTTGGCCGCGATCTTGGCAATGGGGAAGCCCGTGGCCTTGGAGGCCAGCGCCGAGGACCGCGACACACGCGGGTTCATCTCGACCACGATCATGTGCCCGTCCTTCGGGTTGATCGCAAACTGCACGTTCGAACCGCCGGTGTCCACGCCGATCTCGCGCAGGCAGGCAATCGAGGCGTCGCGCATGATCTGGTATTCCTTGTCCGTGAGCGTCTGTGCCGGGGCAACCGTGATGGAATCTCCGGTGTGCACGCCCATGGGGTCGAAGTTCTCGATCGAGCAGACAATGATGCAGTTGTCGTTCCGGTCGCGCACCACCTCCATCTCATATTCCTTCCAGCCGATGATGGATTCCTCGATCAGCAGTTCGCGCGTGGGCGAGGCGTCCAGACCACGTTCGCAGATGGCGATGAATTCGTCCCGGTTGTAGGCGATGCCGCCACCGCTGCCGCCCAGCGTAAACGAGGGGCGGATGATCACGGGGAAGCCAATCGCCGCCTGCACCTGATGCGCCTCTTCGAGGCTGTGGGCGATGGCGCCGCGCGCGCACTTGAGCCCAATGGATTCCATCGCCTTCTTGAATAGTTGGCGGTCCTCGGCCTTATCGATAGCTTCACGCGTGGCACCGATCATCGCGACACCGAATTTGGCCAGCACGCCCTCGCGATTGAGATCGAGCGCCGTATTGAGCGCCGTCTGGCCGCCCATGGTCGGCAGCAAGGCATCCGGGCGTTCTTTCTCGATGATCTTTGCTATCGTCTGCCAGTTGATCGGCTCGATGTAGGTCGCATCCGCCGTCTCCGGGTCAGTCATGATCGTCGCCGGATTGGAATTGACGAGGATGACGCGGTAGCCCTCTTCTTTGAGCGCCTTGCATGCCTGCGCGCCGGAGTAATCGAACTCGCAACCCTGACCGATGATGATCGGTCCGGCTCCGATGATCAGGACGCTCTTGATGTCGGTACGTTTTGGCATGGCCTGTCTATTTCCCTTCCATCAATCCGATGAAGCGATCAAACAGCGGCGACACATCGTGCGGTCCCGGGCTGGCCTCGGGGTGGCCCTGGAAACAGAACGCCGGTTTGTCGGTACGTTCAAGACCCTGAACGGAATTGTCGAAGAGCGAACGGTGCGTTACGCGCAGGTTGGACGGCAGGCTGGCTTCGTCCACGGCAAAACCATGGTTCTGGCTCGTGATCATCACGCGGCCAGCCTTCACATCCAGCACCGGATGATTGGCACCATGATGGCCAAACTTCATCTTGACGGTGCGTGCGCCGGAGGCAAGTCCGAGCAACTGATGGCCGAGACAAATGCCGAACACAGGCAGGCCGCTATCGACAATGGTACGGATCGCTTCGATGGCATAGGTGCACGGTTCGGGGTCACCGGGTCCGTTGGACAAAAACACACCATCGGGTTTCAGTTTCAATACTTCCACCGCAGACGTCTGCGCCGGTACCACGGTGAGACGGCAGCCGCGCGCGGCCAACATGCGCAGGATGTTGCGTTTGGTGCCGTAATCGAACGCGACTACGTGGAAACGCGGCTTTGCCTGCGGCACAAATCCCTTGCCAAGCACCCACTCACCTTCGGTCCATTCGTACGGCTTCTTCACGCTCACAACCTTGGCCAGGTCCATACCCTTCAAACCCGGAAATTCGCGTGCTGCCTTGAGCGCCACTTTTTTATCGAGCTTCCCGACTTTATCTACAGCGAGGATGCAGCCGTTCTGCGCGCCTTTCTCGCGCAACAGACGCGTGAGCCGGCGCGTGTCGATGTCGGCGATACCGACAATCTTGTGGCGTTTCATGAACTCGGGCAACGACTCCTGCGAACGCCAGTTGCTCAACGTGGCGGGCAGGTCACGGATCACGAGACCCGTGGCATAGACACCGCCGGATTCCATGTCTTCGCTGTTGGTACCGGTGTTGCCGATGTGGGGATAGGTGAGCGTGACAATCTGCCGCGCGTAGGACGGATCGGAGAGGATTTCCTGATAGCCGGTCATGGCGGTGTTGAACACCACCTCACCCACGGCCTGCCCGGAAATACCGATGGACTCCCCGTAGAACAGGGACCCATCTTCCAGTGCAAGCAGTGCGGACGGCATCAGCGAAATTCCTCGGCGCGGGCATACAAAAACGGGAGAGGCCCATGGCTTCTCCCGTTTCGAATTGCATTAATAAAGGGTGTTCCGGCTGACAGCGAATATTACGTGACGGGCGTCATAAAATCAACGCGGCCCGATAGCTCCTTTAACGACAGCCTTATTGATAACAAGCGCGTGACCACAGACGGGATTTGTCTATAAACTGCGTGCATGGAACATGAATATCCGACAATCCTGATGCACCTTGGGCTCGCTGTCATGGCCGGTGGTTTCATCGGACTGGAACGCACCTATCACGGACGTCCGGCCGGCTTCCGCACCCATACGCTGGTGTGCACGGCGTCGAGCCTGCTGATGCTGCTCACCGTCTACCAATGGCAACTGCTCAAGGATGTGCCACTGGCTGTGCCACTGGAAACGCTGCGCATCGACCCCACGCGCATGGCCCAGGGCATCATGACCGGCATCGGCTTCCTCGGCGCCGGCGTGATCATGAAAGAAGGTCTCACGGTGCGCGGGCTGACCACCGCCGCTTCCATCTGGATCACCGCCGCCATCGGTGTCTTGATCGGTGTCGGATTTTATTTTCCCGCTGTGGTGACCACCCTGTTTACGCTCGGCACGCTGTCCCTGTTCCGCTGGATCGAGGCGATCATGCCCACGCTTTTTTACGCGCGGCTGCACGTGCGCTTCAAACGCCAGGAAACGCTCCCGGAATCTGACCTGCGCGCCCTCATCGGGCAGCACCACTTCACTGTGGCTAACCTGAGTTACCAGTTGGGAGAAGAAGGAAAGTTTTTTGAATACCAGATGACGATACGCACGCAGGAGAAGGACAACTACCGCGTGCTGGCTGAAACACTGACGGCCATGGACAAAGTACTGGAGTTCCACATATATCCTACCGGCGATTAGCCCTCGCGCTGGTCGTCAGCCTTACAGCACGACCGGGGCATCGGCCAGTTCGTTTTTTCTGTCACCCCGTGCCGGATAGTGTTTCGCGAGATGCGCACTGATCGCCTGAATTCCGGCAATCACACCGCTTTCAAACTTTCCCAGACGAAACATGGCTTCCATGTTATGGCAGATTCTTTCCCACGACTCCTGCCCCACCCGTGAATGAACGCCCCTGTCGGCAATAATCTCCACATTGTGATCGGCCAGCAGCAAGTAGATGAGCACGCCGTTGTTGTGCTCGGTATCCCATACACGCAATTGCGAAAATACCTCGACAGCACGGTGGCGAGCCGACTGGTGGCGTAGAAGCGGTATCGGATGCAGCGCGTTTTCCACGGCAAACCGGATTTCACCGGCATGGGTGGCCTCACACTGGCGAATGGCGGATTCAATCGTGCGCAACGACGACGCCGGGAATACACGCCGCACGCGCCATGGCGCGCTCAGCAAATGCCTCAGTATCCGCACGACGTCGATCACCATTTTCCTGACGCTCCACCGCCACCAAACCCACCGCCGCCACCGCTGAAGCCCCCGCCGCCCATACCGAAACCACCGACGCCACCAGACCAGCCACCAAAACGTGCGCCGGTTCCGCCCGCCAGCGTAGACAAAAACGCAATCAGTCCAACAACCACGGCCACCCCCAGCGAACTCAGAATCAGCCACATCACTAACGCCGCCACACCACCGGCAACGGAAGCGCCGGGCAGGCGTCCCAACGTGGCGCGCAACGCCCCGCCCACAAAGAAAACGGCAGCAAACGCCACGGGAAGATAATTCTCGAAGCCCGACCAAGAGCTATCGCGTTGTTCCCGCGCCGGCAACGCCTCGCCCTCGATCAGCCGCATGAGACGCTGTGTCCCCGCCTGAATACCACCATAAAAATCGCCCTGCTTGAAATACGGCACAATGATCTCGGCGATGACACGCTTGGCGACCGCGTCCGGGATCACGCCCTCCAGCCCATAGCCGACTTCGATGCGCAGGTCACGGTCATTCTTGGCAATGAGGAGCAATACGCCGTCATCGATTCCCTTTCGGCCAAGCTTCCACGTTTCGGCTACGCGGATGGAAAATTGCTCAACGGTCTCCGGTTGGGTAGTGGGCACGATCAACACCGCGATCTGGCTGCCGCGGAGCGACTCAAACTTGCGTAGATCCTGCTCAAGATTCTGCCGTTGCGCCGGTGTAAGCAGCGCAGCAAGATCGGTCACACGGGTCTGAAGCGGTGGCACAACCAGATCGGCGTGCGCCGCTCCGGCCAGCACAAACCACAGCAGGGGGATCCAACCGTAGCGGAGCGAGCGAGTCATCCGTTGAGCCAGGAAAACATCGTTACTTACCGCCAGCGGCGGGCGCGGAGCCAAAATCCACCTTGGGCGGCTGAGAAATTTCTTTCTCATTTTCCACAGTGAAGCTCGGCTTAATCTTGAAACTGAACAACATGGCCGTCAGGTTCGAGGGGAAAGAACGCACCGTGACGTTATATTCCTGCACCGCCTTGATATAGCGATTGCGCGCCACGGTAATGCGGTTTTCCGTACCTTCGAGCTGCGCCTGCAGATCGCGGAAAGCGCCGTCGGCCTTGAGTTGCGGGTAATTCTCCGAGACCACGAGCAGGCGTGACAGTGCCGAAGACATCTCGCTCTGCGCCGCCTGGAATTTGGCGAAGGCCTTCTCATCATTAATAAGATCCGGTGTCGCCTGGATCGATCCCACCTTGGCGCGCGCCTCGGTGACACGGGTCAACACGTCTTTTTCATGGGCAGCATAGCCCTTGACCACGTTTACCAAATTTGGCACCAGATCGGCGCGACGCTGATACTGATTCAACACCTCGGCCCAGCTTGCCTTGATGCTCTCATCGGTGGACTGCAGGGTGTTGTACCCGCACCCACTCATCATTACAGTGATCAGCAATAAGGTGGATAAGAACCAGCGACGCATAGTTATTCTCCTTTAAGAAAGGCAGGCAAATGGATTATGGGTGCGCAGCCGCAGATTACAAGGGATGAAATCTGTGCTGCTCAGTTTACCCGACTGATGAACTGCTTGCGATAGTTAACCACCTTCACCAGATACTGCCGCGTCTCTTCGTAGGGCAGACTCGTGCGTAACTTCTCGTACACCCCCGGCGGCTGCAGACCGTTGATGGCGTTCACCGCTTCGACCTGGTTTCTTGAGAAGGTCTTGTAGACGTTGCCCGGACCGGTGTTGTAGGCCGAGATCACGCAATATTCCCGCGCCACGGGATTGGTGACACGTTCCAGCTGGCTGTAGGTCAGCACGCTCAGGTAGGCCGTGCCCAATTCGATATTGTTCTCGGCATCGAACAGATACTGCTTCGACGGCGTCTCATCGACCCCCTTGGCCCGGCGATAGGCCTCGCGCCCGCCGCTCGTGGGCACGAGTTGCATCATTCCATAGGCCGGCGCCGAGCTCACGGCGAAGGGATTGAAATTGCTCTCCGTCCGGATCACGGCGTACACGAGGCTCGGGCTGATGTTGTACTGCGTGGCGTATTTCTTGACGGGTTCGCTGTACTTCTCGGCCTGCCTGTTCTCGAAATTGGCCACCATGGAAAATTTCACAAATAGCGCGTTCTTCGTTCCACCTTCGAGTTCCACCGGCCGGTTGGCCGCCTGCTTCGTCAATAGATGATCCGCAAAGCCTTCGGCCTCGGCGGGCGTGGCGATGACCTTGCTGTTCTGGTCCACGACCAGACCGAGCAAGTAGGGTTTCTTGTCGCTCGTGAGCGTCACGGCGCTGTCGGAGAAAAGATCGACCGAACGCGGATCGTCGGGCGTCAGCAGTGTCGTCACGATGGCATTCTTGAGACTCACGCGCGGGTCCTTGTCGTCCACAGTCTCGACGGTGATCTCACCGGCGTCAAAATCAACAACGGCGCGACTTTTGTAATTCTGGGTGTACTTGATGTACTGCACACGCGAGGGCAGCTTCACTTCCTTCTTGCCCCAGGTCTTGCTTACGTTACCCGTCAGCAGCGACATCAGGTTGTCGTAATCGTGCTTGATGGTGCGGATGTCCTGAAGCAGGGCTTGGGGATTTTGTTCATACACATCGCGACGTTTCTTCAGGGTTTCTTTGAGAGCCTCCTGCCGGTCATCGCTTTTGGCGATCTTGGTCAGGGAGCGGGCGGTGCTGCTGTTCACCACCGACAGGGCGCGATCGGCGGTATTGAGCGACTTGTCCAGCGACTCACAGCTGGACAACACCATCAGGGAGAGCACCAGTAAAATAATTTTTTTCATTCCCCCTCCCGTGAACTAGCGCAGGCCAAGCACATCCTGCATATCGTAAAGGCCCTTCGGGTAGTTCATCAGCCAGCGCGCCGCGCGCAGGGCACCATGGGCGAAGGTCAGACGCGATTCCGCGCGATGGGTAATCTCGAGGCGCTCGCCACTGCCGGCGAACAACACGGTGTGGTCACCGACAATGTCGCCGGCGCGGATGCTCGAAAAACCAATGGTCTGGCGCGTCCGTTCTCCACCGATGCCCTGGCGTCCATACACGGCGCATTCCTTGAGGTCGCGCCCCAACGTCTGTGCGACCACCTCGCCCATGCGCAAGGCCGTACCCGAAGGCGCATCGGCCTTGTACCGATGATGAGCCTCGGTAATTTCGATATCGACGTCATTACCCAACACGCGTGCGGCGGTTTCCAGCAACCGGAAACAGAGATTCACGCCCACGCTCATGTTCGGCGCGAACACGATGGCGATGTCCCTGGATGCCTCGGCGATTCGTTTCTTCCCGGCATCATCGAAGCCGGTCGTGCCGATCACCATTTTCTTTTTGTACTGACGGCAATATTCCAGATTGGCAAGCGTAACCTCCGGGCGGGTGAAATCCACCAACACATCGAAATCCAGCTTGTCGAGACTGGTCTGGATGGCGACACCCAGCTTGCCCACACCGGCCAGCTCACCGGCATCGGCACCGACGGCGGTCCCGCCCGGGCGCTCCAGCGCCGCCGCCAGACGCATGCCTTCGGCCTTGGAACAGGCCTCGATCAGTGTGCGGCCCATACGGCCGGCGGCTCCGGTAATCGCGACGTTTATCATGGCGACGCCTTATTCTGGTTTGATTCGATCAGTGAGGATAGATGATTTCACCGGCAACGCCAATACAGGAACAGGCCGGCATGGGCCGTGTTTCGGGTCGCTTGAAAGGGAAAACTTAGAAAGCCTCTGATCAACTCAAATGGATGCGCCGCAGGAACGGCTGCACCAATCGACAAAGCGAAATTATCCGGCTATTTACCGAACACACCCTTGAGCTTATCCAGCCAGGAATGTTCGCGGGGGTTATGCCTTTCACCGCCCTCGCGCACGAGGCGGTCGAACTCTTCCAGCATGCCTTTCTGTTTCGAGGTGAGGTTCACCGGGGTTTCGACGCTGATGCGGCAATAGAGATCGCCGGTGTGACCGGTGCGCACGTTGCGTACGCCTTTGCCGCGCAGGCGGAAAAGTTTTTCGCTTTGCGAGCCGGGTGGCACCTTGACTGAGGCGCGGCCATCGAGCGTCGGCACTTCGAGCTCGCCGCCGAGCACGACCGTGGAAAAGCCCACCGGCATCTCGCAATAGAGATCGTCCTGCTGGCGTTTGAAAATAGGATGCGGCTTCAAGTGCATCTGCACAAACAGGTCGCCCGCCGGCCCGCCGTTTTCACCACTCTCGCCTTCGCCCGCCAGACGTATCTGGTCACCTTCGTCCACGCCGGCGGGAACTTTCACGGACAGTGTCTTGGTCTGTTGCACCCGTCCCTGCCCGTGGCAGGTGGGGCATGGATCAGTGATGGTCTTGCCGCTGCCGTGACAGTTGGGGCAGGTCTGCTGGACGGAAAAGAATCCCTGTTGCATCCGCACCTGCCCGTGTCCCACACAGGTACGGCAGATGGTCGCCGAGGTGCCGCTTTTCGCGCCGCTGCCTTTGCAGGTATCGCAGGTTTCCATCGCGGGCACGCGAATGCGCACTTCCGTTCCCTTGACCGCGTCTTCGAGCGAGAGTTCGAGGCTGTAGCGCAGATCGGCGCCGCGCAGGTTTTGTGCGCCGCGGGTGCGGCCGCCGAAGATGTCACCGAAGACATCGCCGAAAATATCCGCGAAGTTGCCGCCTCCGGCAGAGTAGAAACCTCCGGCACCGGCACCAGCCGCCGCGGACGGGTCCACACCGGCGTGACCGAACTGGTCGTAGGCCGCGCGCTTCTGGCCGTCGGAGAGAACTTCGTAGGCTTCCTTGGTTTCCTTGAACTTGGCCTCGGTGGTTTTGTCGTCCGGGTTGCGGTCGGGGTGATGTTTCATGGCGAGACGCCGGTAGGCCTTCTTGATCTCGGCCTCCGATGCATTACGCTCAACACCCAGCACCTGGTAGTAATCCTGTTTCGCCATTTCTGATATCCGTTCCGCGCAATGTCACATTGACGGTCACTACAGCGTTATTGTTGTTTCTGCGTCCCTGCCAGACACGGCAAAGGCACCGTGGTCAACCGATGCCGATCGGCCACAGCGCCTTCGCTATCCAGACAAGCAATCCCTATTTTTTGTCTTTGTCCTTCACTTCCTCGAATTCGGCATCGACCACGTTTTCCTTGTTTTCCTTGGCGCCTGCATGCGTGTCCGCCCCCGGCGCTTCCGCCGTGGCCCCGGCTGTGGCACTGGCCTGGGCATACATCTGCTCGGCCAACTTGTGGGAGACCTCGGTCAACGCCTCGGTCTTTTTCTGGATATCGTCCTTGTCGTCGCCGCGCACAACGGCTTCGAGATCCTTGATGGCCGCTTCGATCTTTTCCTTCTCGTCGGCGGCCAGCTTGTCGCCCATCTCCTTCACGGACTTGCGCACGCTGTGCAACAGACCGTCGGCGTGGTTACGCGTGTCCGCGAGTTCATGCGCCTTGCGGTCTTCCTCGGCATGGGCCTCAGCGTCCTTGACCATCTGCTGGATTTCCGCCTCGCTCAGGCCCGTACCGGCCTTGATGACAATCTTGTTTTCCTTGTTGGTCGCCTTGTCCTTCGCCGATACGTGCAGAATGCCGTTGGCGTCGATGTCGAACGTGACCTCGACCTGCGGCACGCCGCGCGGTGCGGGCGGAATATCCGAAAGGTCAAAGCGTCCGAGCGATTTGTTGCCCCCGGCCATCTCGCGCTCGCCCTGAAGCACGTGCACCGTTACCGCCGTCTGGCTGTCGTCGGCGGTGGAGAATACCTGCGATGCCTTGGTCGGGATCGTGGTGTTCTTCTGGATCAGCTTGGTCATGACGCCACCCAGGGTCTCGATACCGAGAGACAGCGGCGTGACATCAAGCAGCAATACGTCCTTCACTTGGCCGCCGAGCACGCCGCCCTGGATCGCCGCACCGATGGCGACGGCCTCGTCCGGGTTCACGTCCTTGCGCGGCTCCTTGCCGAAGAAATCCTTTACGACCTGTTGCACTTTAGGCATGCGGGTCTGGCCGCCGACCAGGATAATGTCATTGATGTCGGAGGCCTTGAGACCGGCATCCTTGAGGGCCATCCTGCTTGGCTCGATGGTCTTCTGGATCAGGTCCTCGACCAGGGACTCAAGCTTGGCGCGCGTAATCTTGATATTGAGATGTTTCGGGCCACTGGCATCGGCCGTGATGTACGGCAGGTTCACTTCCGTCTGCTGGCTCGAAGACAACTCGATCTTGGCCTTCTCCGCCGCGTCCTTCAGGCGTTGTAGCGCCAGCGGATCCTTGTGCAGATCGACGCCCGCGTCCTTTTTGAATTCGTCCGCGAGGTAGTCGATGATACGCTTGTCGAAATCTTCACCACCCAGGAAAGTGTCGCCGTTCGTGGACAACACCTCGAACTGATGCTCGCCATCCACTTCGGCGATTTCAATGATGGAAATATCGAACGTGCCGCCGCCCAGATCGTAGACCGCAATCTTGGAATCGCCCGGCTTCTTGTCCATGCCGTAGGCGAGGGCCGCCGCGGTCGGTTCGTTGATGATGCGCTTGACCTCAAGGCCCGCGATGCGTCCGGCATCTTTCGTGGCCTGGCGCTGGGAATCGTTGAAGTAGGCCGGAACGGTGATGACGGCCTCCGTGACTTCCTCACCCAGGTAATCCTCGGCGGTCTTTTTCATCTTCTGCAGCACGCGCGCGGAAATTTCCTGCGCGGCCATGGCCTTGCCCTTGACCTCAACCCAGGCATCGCCGTTTTTCGCTTTCACGATCTTGTACGGCACCATCTTAATGTCGCGCTGCACCACGTCGTCTTCGTATTTGCGGCCGATCAAGCGCTTAATGGCGTAGAGTGTGTTAGCCGGGTTGGTGATCGCCTGACGCTTGGCCACCTGACCCGCCAGCACATCGGCGTCAGCCGTGTAGGCTACGACGGAAGGCGTGGTGCGATCGCCTTCGCTGTTTTCGATCACGCGTACCTTGTCGCCTTCCATGATCGCGACGCAGGAGTTGGTCGTGCCCAGATCTATACCAATAATTCTTGCCATTGTTCTTGCCTCAAAAGTTCCAGTGAATTCAGGTGATTTGTTTTCAGAATGGGGCTAAATCCCGCGTTTTCAAGCCCCGCCATCGTTATCCACGGCGGGGGCGCGGGCCACCACCACCATGGCCGGCCGCAGCAGCCGGTCGTTCAGCAGAAACCCCTTCTGGACCACGGTCACCACGTGATTGGCGGGCACCCCGGCCGATTCCACGGTACTGATGGCCTGGTGTTTCTCGGGATCGAATTTCTGCCCTTGGGGGTCGACCACCGTGATACCAAACTTCTGGAAGGTGCTGTCCAGGAGTTTCAGGGTCAGATCGAGCCCTTCATGCATCTTCTGCACCGCCGGGCTTGAGCCCTCCGGCAATTCCACACCGCGGGCAAGCTCCAAGCTATCACGGACGTTCACGATCTCGGCGGCAAAACGCTCGATGGCGTACTTGCGGGAATTCCCCAACTCGACCTCGGCACGCTTGCGCTGGTTTTCCATATCGGCGCGGGAACGGAGGAATTTATCCAGATTTTCCAGCGCCTCGGCGCGGACCTGGTCCAACTCCGCCTGTAATTGTTTGATCTCGGGCGCGGGCTCGAGACCGTGCGGCGACGCCGCCTCGGACTCGGGCACAGCGGTGTGTTCTTTTATTTCGTCAGCCAAACCGATACCTCCACATCAAAAATAGGTGCAATACCGAAAAAAATGGGGTTAGTGTTCCGAACTTTCAAGACGGTGGGGGCGCTCACTGGAGCTGAGTGCCCCGCTCAACAGCCTGGCCGTGATATCAACGATAGAGATCACCTGCTCATAGGGTATCCGGGTCGGCCCGATTACCCCGAGCATACCCACGATCTGTCCATCTACCTGATACGGCGCCGTGACCACGCTGCATTCGGACAGCGCATCGTAACCGGATTCGCTGCCGATAAATATCTTCACGCCGCCGGCACGCATGCTGCGGTCGAGCAGGTGCAAGAGGTCGCGTTTGGTGGTAAAGGCATCGAACAGCTTGCGCAGCTTGCGCACATCGCCCAGTTCCGGGAAATCCATAAGATTGGATTCGCCGCTCACCACCAGATCGTCCGTCTCTTCTTCCGCATTGAACGCCTGCTGTGCCATGTTGACGGCCAGGTTCATGATCCGCTGCATGTCGTCACTCGCTTGCTGTATCTCTTTCAGCAAGGCGTGTTTGACGTCGCTTAGATAATCCCCGGTGTAGGTTTCATTGAAATAGTTGGCGGCCTGGACCAGCTCCGCCGACGAGTAATCTCGATCGGCCGCGATCACCCGGTTATGCACCTGGCCGTCCTGGGTGACAAGGATCACCAGGATGCGGCGGCTGGAGAGATTAATGAAATCGATCTGGCGGAAGGTGGCCTGCTCCTCGCGCCTTGGCGCCATCACGATGCCGGTAAGTTTGCAGATCTCCGACAGGACATGCGAGGCACTCTCGATCAACTGCTGCGGATTCTGGTGCGAGAGGAATTCCTGCTCAAGCTTGTGGACTTCGCTCATATCGAGCGGTTTAACCCGGAGCATGGTGTCGACAAACATCCGATAGCCCAATTCCGTGGGTATCCGCCCGGCCGAGGTGTGGGGAGAGGAAACCAGACCTAATTCTTCCAGGTCCGACATCACGTTGCGTATGGTCGCCGGACTCAGATCGAGTCCGGTCTGGCGCGCCAGCACGCGTGAACCGACCGGCTGGCCGTCGGCGATATACCGTTCGATCAGGGTCTTGAGCAGAACTTCCGCGCGTGCGTTCAGGGACATGGAGAAACCTTGCTTTGGCCCACAATTTTAGCACTCTACTGGCATGAGTGCCAAGCATGCGTGGCTGCCATAAACGCGTGGCATCCCTGTCGAAACCGACGCACCGGCTAAAAATCAAGAACCTCGGGTTTATTTGTCTCCCGGCCAAGAACCAAAAACCCCCGAACCGGACAAAATCGCTGGGGACAATTTTGAACAGCCGAAGGCTGGCCCGAAGGGTGGGATACAGGGAGGTCCCCCGTTATCCGGGAAAAATACTACCTGTCCCGAATTCCCGCCGGCACGGGAATGACAAACCAACGAATAGTCCGGCCTTACATTAAGATAGAACCTTATCCGGCACCGAATCGTGGATTGGCCCAAGGTTCCGTGCGTGCTAGCTTAACGCCCTGTTTCCGGAAAAATGACGTGAAGAAAATAATCAAAACAGTCGGCGTGTTCGGAAAATACCGCGATGATTCTATCAGCGGGCATATTGTCCGGCTGACCAAATTTCTGCAGGAGCGCAAGCTGAGCGTCCAGATAGACGAAGCCACCGCGGACCGGATTGGACAGCCGTTCGGGCCGGGACAGTCACGCGCCGCCATTTGCCGCGAGATCGATCTGGCCATCATTGTCGGCGGTGACGGCACGCTATTGAACGTTGCGCGCGACCTGGCCGCCTGCAACGTTCCCATCATCGGCGTCAATCTTGGCCGGCTTGGTTTCCTGACTGACATCCAGGCCGAACACATGACCGAGGAAATACGCAAGATCCTCGATGGCGATTACCAGACCGAGAAACGACTGCTGCTGCAGGCCGAGGTCATGCGCAAGGGAAAAATCGTGCGCACCGCAAATGCATTCAACGACGTAGCCGTTGGCAAAGGTGAACTCGCGCGCATGATCGAGTTTGAAACGTTTATTGGCGGTGAATTCGTCAACGCCACCCGCGGCGATGGCATCATCGTCGCCAGCCCCACCGGATCCACCGCCTACGCCCTGTCTGCCGGTGGCCCCATCCTGCACCCGTCGCTGCCGGCGATCGTGATCGTTCCGATCTGTCCGCATACCTTGAGCAACCGGCCCATCGTGGTCGGGGCCGAGAGCATCATTGAAATAGTCATTACCGGCGCTGTCAACCAGCGCGCCCACGTGACCTTCGACGGTCAGGCGACATACTCGCTCGAAGATCACGACCGTATCTACGTACGTCGCTCGGAACACGATGTCGAACTGATTCACCCCTCGCGCCGCAGTCACTTCGAGGTGCTGCGTATCAAGCTCGGCTGGGGCGAATCCTACTAACCGGCGGGAACAACATGTTGCAACACCTTTATATCCGTGACTTCGCCATCGTGCATCAGCTTGAGATCGCCTTCGATTCGGGCTTCAGCGTGCTGACCGGAGAAACTGGCGCCGGCAAGTCCATCCTCATCGATGCCTTGGCGCTGGTGTTGGGCGATCGCGCCGACAGCGATGTTATCCGCCACGGTAGCGCGCGCGCCGAAGTAACTGCGGACTTCGCGCTCAAACCGTCACACGCCGCCGCCAAGTGGCTTAAGCAACATGAGCTCTTCGACGATCAGGAATGTGTGTTGCGGCGCGTGATCGAAGCCGACAAGCCTTCGCGCGGCTTCATCAACGGCCGTCCGGCACCCATTCAGATGCTGCGCGAGCTGGGGGAGCAGCTCGTGGACATCCATGGCCAGCACGAACATCAATCGCTGCTCAAGCGCGAAGCTCAGCGTGAGATCCTTGACGGTTACGCGGGACTCACAGACACCGTGCAAGACCTGGCCGCCCATTACCAGCAATGGAAATCCCTGGAAGACCGGCTGCAAACACTGCGGCACCAGTCCGCGGACCGCGAGGCACGCGTCGAACTGCTGCGCTACCAGGTAAAAGAGCTCGATGCCCTGGCGCTGGAACCCGGCGAGGTCCCCGTGCTGGAAGAGGAGCACGCGCGTCTGACCAATGGCGCGGAACTGCTCGAAGGCGTACAGACCATCGCCCAGAGCGTCTACGACGACGACGAAAACGCCGTGGCGCGGCAATTGGCGCGCGCCGTCAGCAAACTGGATTCCTTGAGCCAATACGATCCCAGACTTGGCGAAATCACCGCGCTGTTAAATGAAGCGGCGATTCAGGTCGATGAGGCCGGCAGCCGGCTGCATCATTATCTGGACAACCTCGAACTGGATCCGGAGCGGTTGCAGGCTGTCGAGCGCCGGCTCTCGTCCGTGCACGATCTCTCGCGCAAGCACAAGGTCCGCGCCGAGGAGCTGCCGGCCGTACACGAGCGCCTGCGCACGGAACTGAACGATATCGAGGATCTCGACACCAACCTCGGGAAACTGGAAGAAGACATCCACAAGGAACGTGACGCCTATCTCAAGGTGGCAAAAGAAGTAACACGCCGCCGTGAGACGGCCGCCAAGAAACTCGCCCGTGCCGTGACGAGCGAGATGCAGGAACTGGGCATGCCGGGAGGAAACTTTGACGTGGCCCTCGCGCCACTGGCCGAGGGAGAGACCAGCGCCCAGGGGAACGAGCGGGTCGAATTCCTGGTCAGCGCCAATTCCGGCCAGCCGGCAAAGCCGCTCAACAAGGTCGCCTCGGGCGGTGAGCTGTCGCGCATCAGCCTCGCCTTGCAGGTAGTCATCGCCGGTCTTGGAAGTGTGCCCACGCTGATCTTCGATGAAGTAGATGTCGGCATCGGCGGACGCGTGGCCGAAATCGTAGGGCAAAAGCTGCGTGCCTTGGGAAAATCGCGGCAAGTCCTTTGCATCACCCACCTCGCCCAGGTCGCCGCCCAGGGCGAACGGCACCTTGCCGTGAGCAAACGGGTGGAAGGAAAAATTACCCTGGCCGAAGTCAGGCCGCTCACCGAGCGCGAGCGCACCATGGAAATCGCGCGTATGATTGGCGGCGTGGAAATCAGCAAACAAACCCTCGCCCACGCCAAGGACATGCTCTCCCGTGCCTCAGCCTGATACCACCCGTCCCATCGCCAGCACCGCTGCCCGCGTGCGGCCGGCGGCCATCCACGATGTACCCGAAATTCACCATCTTCTCGAAATCTACGCAGCGCAAGGCAATCTGCTGCCGCGCACGATGAGCGAGATGTACCGGCACCTGCGCGATTTCTTTGTGATCGAGATTAATGGCCATGTCGCGGCCTGTGCGGCGCTTGAGATCTTTACCGAGAGCCTGGGCGAGGTCAGAAGCCTCGTGGTGGCGGATGAGTTCAAAGGGAAAGGTTTCGGACGTTTGTTGGTCGAGCGCGTTGCTGAAGAAGCACGCACCATCGAGCTCAGGCGCCTGATGGCGCTCACCTACGTGGCCCCGTTTTTCCATAAGCTCGGCTTCAAAACCGTGCCCAAGGAGACGCTGCCGGAGAAGGTCTGGGGGATCTGCGTGAAGTGCTACAAATTCAACAATTGCGACGAAACCGCGGTGCTGCTTGAGTTGCGCTGAAACGGCCATAGCTTACATATCCACGGAATATGCATTAAGCTTATCGCCTGACACGTCAAACTAGGGAATGCTGTAACTGCAGCGGACCATCGTGAAATCCAGATCAAAACTCGCCAGCTACCTCCTTTCTCTGCTGCTGCTCGTGGTGGAAGCGGGCGCCATGGCGCACGAACTGGAGCACCAGCTCCAGAAACCGGATGCGCCCTGTACACAGTGTCTTTTCGCTGACCATCTGGGCAAATCACCCGTTACCGTTCCCTACGTGTTCAGTGCGTGCGTGCCTGAAACGTATTCGCTGCCGGTATCCCTCCCCGCACCGCGCCGGCATGAAATCACCGCCTACGCAGTGCGCGCCCCTCCGTTTTACTCCGCAATCTAGTTTCTAAAACGACGCGTCCGGCTGCGTCCGCGACGCGCGCCTTGCTCCGGCAAGGCGTCAATGTACTCGTTGATTTCGGAGAAATATTATGTCGTGTAAAATATTTATCACCGCTGCGGTGTTGGCCATTGTCATGCCGACCGCCACATTCGCGGTTTCATCCGACAGTCCATCGGCACAGTTGGAGCCGGCCGCCAAGCAGCCGAGCGAACAGCAGCGCCTGCATTCGCTCGAAGAACGCGTACAGCAACTGGAGTCCACCCCCCCTGCGCCAGCTTCCGCACCAGCCGCTGCGGCTAACAGCTTCAACCCCGCCATCTCATTGATCCTTTCGGGCCTGTACACCAACCTCTCACAGAACCCGGCGAACTACCGCATTACCGGTTTTCCGGTACCATCCAGTGTGGGAATCGGTCCAAACCAGCGCGGTTTCAGTCTTAGCGAAAGCGAGCTTGGTATCTATGCCAACATCGATCCCTATTTTTACGGTGGATTGAATTACTCGATACATCCGGATGATACCGCCTCGGCGGAGGAAGCCTTCATCCAAACGATCGCGCTGTCACAAGGATTTACCGTCAAAGCCGGGCGGTTCTTCTCCGACATCGGCTATCTGAACTCGCAGCACGCGCATGTCTGGGATTTTGTCGATGCTCCCCTTGCTTACCAGGCATTCCTTGGCACACAGTTCGGTGACGACGCGGTGCAGGTCAAATGGCTGGCGCCGACCGAGACTTTTCTTGAGCTTGGCGCGGAATTCGGTCGGGGACGACCTTTCCCCGGAACCAACCGCGACAAGAACGGCTCCGGCGCCGGCACGGTGTTCGCGCATGTCGGTGATGATGTCGGCGTGAGTCAGAGCTGGCGTGCGGGTCTCTCCGCGCTCGGCACCTCGCCGCAGAATCGCATGTTTTCCGACACCAGTGTTGATGGGCGCACCGTAACCAACGCCTTCAGCGGCGACAGCCGTATCTGGATTGCCGACTTTGTGTGGAAATATGCGCCGAACGGAAATTCGACCTACACCAACTTCAAACTGCAGGCGGAGTATCTGCGCCGGCACGACGACGGCAACCTCAGCTATGACACCGGCCCCGGTGGGACCAACAGCACGGCGCCGTACGATGCCAAACAATCCGGCTGGTATCTGCAGGGCGTCTATCAGTTCATGCCGTACTGGCGAGCCGGACTGCGCACCGAGCAGCTCGATCACGGTACCGTCGACTACTCATCCAACAACTCCAATCTGCCGCGATCCAATTACAATCCGTCCAAGAACAGCGTGATGGTGGACTACAACCTCAGCGAATTCAGCCGCATCCGCCTGCAATTCGCTCAAGACAAGTCACACCAGGGCGTTACCGACAATCAGGCGTTTGTGCAGTACCAAATGAGCCTCGGCGCCCACGGCGCCCACCAATTCTGATTTTTAGGAGCACCAACCATGAAAAAATTTCTTAGTGCATTATTCGCCGTGGCGGCGCTCGCCTTTGCCCAACACGTGGCCGCGCTCGATATCTTCGCCTGCGAACCCGAATGGGGCGCGCTGGCGCAGGAACTTGGCGGCGATCGCGTCTCAATCTATGTGGCCACCAACGCGTTACAGGATCCGCACCGGATTCAAGCCAGGCCGAGCCTGCTCGCGCGGGCACGGCGAACGCAACTGGTGGTGTGCACGGGCGCTGAGCTTGAGATCGGCTGGTTGCCGGTGGTATTGCGCCAATCAGGTAACAGTGCCGTTCAACCCGACAAGCCCGGCTACTTCGAAGCCGCAAATTACGTGCAGCGGCTGGAGATCCCGACACGCCTCGATCGCGCCGAAGGCGATGTGCATCCGGGAGGCAACCCACATATCCAGACCGATCCACACAATATCGGTCACGTCGCCATCGCGCTGGCCCAGCGCATGGCCGAGCTCGATCCGGCGAGTGCATCTTATTATCAGGCACGCTACCAGAACTTCGCGAAACGCTGGGATGCGGCAATCCAGCGGTGGGAAAAGGAGGCGGCGCCGCTCAGGGGTATCGCCATCGTCGCCCATCACAAAAGCTGGGCTTACCTCTATCGCTGGCTCGGGGTACGCGAGATCGCCGAGCTCGAGCCCAAGCCCAGCGTCGAGCCGACGGCCGCACACCTCGAAGAGGTTCTCGCGCAGCTCAAGCGCGAGCCGGCGCGCATGATCATCCACTCGGCCTACGAGGATTCACGCGCCTCAGAATGGCTCGCCGAGCGCGCCAAGATCCCCGCCGTCACCCTGCCATTCACCGTGGGTGGCACTGACAAAGCCAAAGACCTCTTCGGTCTTTACGACGACACCGTGCAACGGCTGCTGGGTGCATTGAAATGAGTTTTGATGCCCTTGATCTCAGTATTCTCGGCCCCGCGTTTTGTGCCGGTCTGCTGGTGCTCGCCACCCACGTGCCAATGGGTCAGCAGGTGCTCGCGCGCGGTATCGTATTCATTGATCTCGCCATCGCGCAGATCGCCGGCCTTGGTGTGATCGCCGCCGACGGCATGGGCTGGGAACCGCAGGGTTTCGCCGTTCAGATCGCGGCCGTCAGTGCCGCGCTCGTGGGCGCGTTGGTATTGACGCTCACGGAAAAGCGCTGGCCCGATGTGCAGGAGGCGCTGATCGGCGTGCTGTTCGTGCTTGCCGCCTGCGCCGGCATTCTCTTGCTGGCGAACAACCCGCATGGCGGTGAACACCTCAAAGATCTGCTGGTAGGTCAGATTCTGTGGGTGAGTTACAAACAACTGCTTCCTGTGGCACTGTTAACCGCCGTTATCCTCGCCCTCTGGTTTGGCGCCGGCAAACGCCTGGGGCGTATCGGCTTTTATGCGATGTTCGCGCTCGCGGTGACGGCGTCAGTGCAACTCGTCGGCGTGTACCTCGTGTTTGCCAGCCTGATCATCCCGGCACTCGCGAGCCGCTTTCACCAGGCGCGGCGGCGGCTCGTCGTGGGCTATGTCGTCGGTGTACTGGGTTACGCCATCGGACTGGCACTGTCGGCCGTGCTCGATCTGCCCTCCGGGGCGGTGGTGGTGTGGACCTTGGCGGTCTGCGGGATTATTTTTACCTGGGGAAAAACCAGCGCGGTGAAACACCGCTGATCGGACTGCGGTGCACGGACATATACCCTCACCCCTTACCCTCTCCCGTTATCGCGGGAGGGGGGGGAGTTGGTGAGAATCTCATTATTTCTTAGAGCACTTGCCGTGCTTCTTCATGCCTTCGCACACGCCGTACAAATAGAGGGCATGATCGTCTACGTGAAACCCCGCCTTCTCCGCGATCTTGCGCTGGCGCTCCTCGATGGCGGCATCGTAAAACTCGAACACCTGCCCACACTCCATGCATACCATATGGTCGTGGTGGCTGCCCTGATTGATCTCAAATACCGAACGCCCGCCCTCAAAATTGTGCCGAATCACCAGACCGGCGCTTTCAAACTGAGTCAGCACGCGATACACCGTCGCTAGCCCTACTTCCTCGCCCATGTTCAGGAGTTCTTTATAGACCTCCTCGGCAGTCATGTGCGGGTGACGGGCCGCTTCCAGGATGTTCAGAATCTTCAGGCGCGGGAGCGTGGCCTTAAGTCCGGCTTTCTTGAGATCTGAACCGCTGGCGTCGGCATTGCGCATGGTGGTCATTCTGTCATCCTGTGAGAGGTCTACCGGGTATACCCGGCAAACCATTCCGGGTTATCATGGCGCCAGTGTAAATCACCCGTCCGATAAATCCAAAATGCGCTACGCTTTTGTCATAACGGCAGTCTTGGCAGCCGTGTTCTTCACCGGTTGCCTTTCGGTCTATAAGGTTGAAATTCAGCAGGGCAACGTCGTCACGCAGGAAATGATCGACAAGCTCAGGCCCGGCATGACCCACAGCCAGGTACGTTACGTCCTGGGTACGCCGCTGATCACGGATATCTTCCACCAGAACCGCTGGGACTATTACTACTATCTCAGAAAATCCGGCGATAAAACGGGAGAGTCCCAACGTCTCACCGTCATCTTCAAGAATGATTCAATGGTCTCGATACAAGGCGATACCAAGATAAAGTCGGACAAAGCCCCGGCCGACGAATCCGGCAAACAGGCCCCCGTGGTGGAACGCCATGCACCAGTCTCTACCGAGGGCGCCACGGTGAATTCAGCCCCGGCACCCGCACCACTCACGCTATAAACGGCGCGTCCGCCGGCGTCGCGCCTCTTTGGGATCGGCAATCAGGGGACGATAAATCTCAATCCGGTCATCGTCGTGCACCCTGCCCCCCAAGCGTGCGACTTCACCGAAAATCCCGACGCTGGCGTGCCTCAGATCGATCTCGGGGAAACGCACAAGAATCCCCGACTGTTGAATCACCTCTTCGACCGTGGCCGTCGCGGGCACACGCAGCGCGATAACCGTCTGTTGTGGCGGCGTGGCATACGCCACCTCGACACGCACCGAGCCCGCTTCACTCATGCCGGCTTCCCGTATAACGCCACGGCGCGTTGATGGAAACAGTCGACAAGTTGATTGGCGATATTGGTGAATACCGGCGTGAGCACCACACCCACCACCCGGTTTGCCACCTCAAATTCAAGATCGAGTGAAATCTTGCAGGCTTCATCATCCAGGGCATCGAACCGCCAGAAACCTTGCAAATACTTGAAGGGGCCTTCGAGCAAGCGCATCTCGATTATCTTGTCGCTCTGCATCAGGTTGCGCGTGGAAAAGGTTTTGTGAACGCCGCTGTAGGCGATATCGATGGCAGCAATAATCTCATCGCTCTGCGCCGACACCACGCGCGCGCCACTGCACCATGGAAGGAAGTCCGAATAGGAAGGGATATCCGCCACCAGCGTAAACATCCGATGCGCGCTGTAAGGCACCAAGGCCGAACGATTAATGGAGGTCATGCGAACAGCAGCGGAAGGCTGATGAGCACAATGACAAGCAACACCGGAATCACCACCCGCATCAGCCATAACCACGCATCGTGCAGGCAGGGCGAATGCAGCGCCAGTTCACCGCGCGTCGTGTCGGGTTTAAGCACCCAACCCGCAAACAGCGCAATCAGGATGCCCGAAAGCGGCAACAGCACCTGGGCCGTCACTGCCTGCAGGATGTCAAAGAAACCAAGTTTTTTCACGACCCCGAGCAGCTTGAACGAAAACGCCCAACTGCTAAACGAGAGCATGGAAACCAGTCCTAGGATCCAGGCCGCGATGCCGCATACCAGCGCCGACTTCAGCGCCCCCATGGCGAAGCGTTCACCAAACCATGCCATCACCGGTTCCGCCAAGGCGATTGCCGAGGCCCAGGCAACCGTGACCAGCAGGGCAAAAAACACCGTCAAGAAGAACTGGCCATACGGGAGATGGTCAAAAGCCAGCGGCAAAGACTGGAACACGAGAGTCGGTCCGGAGGTCAGCTCAACGCCACCGGCGAACAACACGGAAAAAATGACCAGCGAGGCAACAATGCCCACCAGTGTATCGACACCGACGACATACAGCGCCAAGCGAGGGATATGTGTCCCGCTTCCCAGATAGGCGCCGTACATCAACATGGCACCCGCCCCCAACCCCAGACTGAAAAAAGCATGACTCATCGCCGAAAGCACACCGAGCCCGGAAAGTTTAGTGAAATCCGGCATGAACAAAAGTCCGGCGGCACGCGCGAAACTATCGGTCGTCGCGGCGTAGATCAGCAGAATCGCCAGCAACGCGGCCAGCAGCGGCATGGCATAGCGGATCACCTTCTCGACCCCGTGGCGCACGCCGCGTCCCGCCGTAATCATGGTCATGGTCATGAAAAACGTATGCCAGAACAACTGTTTCTCGGGATCCTTCACCAGCTGCGCGAACTGGCCATTCATGCCATCCGCGGTCAGGCCGATGAATACCCCGGACGCAGAGCGCAGGGTATAGGCGATAGTCCAGCCGGCGATCACGCTCAGGTAGGAAAGAATCAGGAAGACGCTGAGCACCCCCATCCACCCGACCAGGGTCCACTTGGGGTCCGCGCGCATGCGCATGGCCAGATCGCGGAAAACACCGATCGGTGACCCGCGGCCCATGCGCCCCAGCATCAGCTCGGTCATCATCAGGGGCAAACCGATCAGCAGCAAGCACAACAGATAAACGATCAGGAAAGCGCCGCCGCCGAATTGGGCCACCAGAGAAGGAAACTGCCAGAAATTGTTAAAACCGATCGCCGCGCCGCTGGCAGCGAGGATAAACATCCATGGACTCGACCAGCGCTCGTGCACGGGCTTGCGCACGGCACGCGCCAACTCCATGCGTGCAGAGGACCTGTGGGATGTTGGAGTCATTTTCGAATGCAGCGTGGATTGTCCCGGATCAACTTGGTGTCTTCATGGCCCTGACATGAATGTGGCACAGATGGCCCCAAGCGTCCACCCAACGAGTCGGATTATGGCGGTTCCCGGTTTCATTCATATATATAGAGTAGATCATCGAACAGACGGTGCATTCCGGGTTAAGATGATGTCCGGACGAAACGAAACTGACCCCCTGCCCGATGAGCAAGAAAAAAAACGACAACCCCAACCCCGCGATTGCCCAGAATCGCAAGGCTTGGCACGACTATTTTATCGAAGAGAAATTCGAGGCCGGGCTCGTGTTGCAGGGCTGGGAAGTCAAATGCCTGCGTGCCGGCCGCGCGCAACTGAAGGAAGGCTATGTCGTGATCAACAGCGGTGAGGCATTTCTCATCGGCGCGCATTTCTCTCCGCTCACGTCCACCTCGACCCATATAACGGCCAACCCGGTGCGTTCACGCAAACTGCTGTTGCATGCCGAGGAAATCAACAAACTGATCGGCGCCGTCGAGCGTAAAGGCCATACGCTGGTGCCGCTGCGCCTTTACTGGAAACACGGGCGGGCCAAGCTCGAAATTGGCCTTGCCAAGGGCAAACAGGCGCACGACAAGCGCGCCGACATCAAGAAGCGCGAATCTGACCGGGAAATACAGCGGGTGCTGAAAACCCGCTGATGGGCGGTGACCTGCCCTGCGACAACGGTTGGCACAATCCGGCGTTTCGTTATTGCAGGGTCGTGTGGAAGCGCCTGAAACTGACGAGTACGGAAACCACCGCCATCACGACCAGCACCCCCACGTGCAATGCCACGAAATCGAGTTCGCCGCCCTTGAGCAGGATGTTGCGTAGCAGCGCGAGAAAATGCGACAGCGGATCGGCGTAGGAAACCCATTTCATGATCAGCGGCATGTTCTCGAGCGGAAACATGAGCCCCGAGAGCAGGATCGCCGGAAACAGGAACAGAAACCCACCGAGCATGGACTGCTGCTGGTTCTGCGCAAACGTGGAGATTAATGTCCCGATGGCGACCGCGGTACAAACGAACGCGAACGCCGCGATCAGCAGCACCAGCAACGAACCGCGCATGGGCACGCCGAATCCGAACACCGCCACCGCCAGAATCAGGGGTACGGAGGCCATGCCGAGCACCACGTAGGGTATGGTCTTGCCGTAAATCACCTCCGACGCCGAGACCGGAGCCGAAATCAGCATCTCGAACGTGCCCAGTTCCTTTTCCCGCGTGATCGACATGCTGGTCAGAATGAGCGAGGTCATGCACAGCAGGATGGCCATGACGCCCGGCACCATGAAATATGAGGTTTCGAGTGTGGGGTTATACAGCACCCGTACATCGAACTGGACCGGCAGATCGGACGGCTTGATCTTGAGATCATCCTGGATGACGCGGTTCGTGATGTTCTTCAGATAACCCTCGACGGATTGCGCCTGGATCACGTTCGTGGCATTGACCAGCAGTTGCAGATCGGCTTGGCCGCGCCCGAGCGCCCGCGTAAGCCCGCCCGGGGGCGGTATCAGCGCGGCGTCGATCTTGCCGGCGCGCAGCAGCTCGAAGGGGTCGGCATTGCGGCCGCCGGTGCCAGGCAGGAACCATTTGCTCGTCACGGCGCGTTCATAGACATGCTGCAGAACCGTGTCTCGCGAGTCCGGCTGTGCCCAGAGTCGGATGTTCTTGACGTCGTTCGAGAGCGCGACGCCGAACAACGTCAGCTGGATCAGCGGGGCGAGAAACAGCAGCATGCGCATACGCGGGTCGCGCAGGGCCTGCTTGAATTCCTTGCGCAGAAAACCCCGAAGCGTGGGGTTCATGGCTCGAGGTCCTTCTTGAACTTGCGGGTCGCGAGTCCGACCATAATGACGCACAGGATGCCGAGCGCCGCGAACGCCGTGGCCATCTCCGGCAGTGTCGCACCCTTGAGATAGGACTCGCGGGTGATGACGATGAACCAGCGTGCCGGCAGGATCATGGTGAAATACTGGAAAAATGCCGGCATGCTCTCGATGGGGAAGATAAAACCGGAAAGCAGTTGCGCTGGGACCAGTCCGGTGATGACCGCGACTTGCATTGCGATCAGCTGATTGCGAATAACCACGGAGATCAGCAACCCCTGCGCCAGGCACGTGGCAAGGAACAGCACGCAACCGGCGCCAAACGTGATCAGGCTCCCCTGGAACGGAACGCCGAAGACGGTGCGCGACATGATGTAAATAAATACGACCGCCGCCATGCCGAGCACCGCGTAAGGCGCAAGCTTGCCCGCAATGATCTCGAGCGGCTCGACCGGCGTGGACAGCAACAGCTCCATGGAACCATTCTCCCATTCACGTGCCACCGTCAGTGCCGTGAGCAGAACCGAAAGAATCGCCATGACCACCACTCCCAGGCCTGGAACCGCGAACCAGCGGCTATTGAGTTCGGGATTGAAGAGGAAACGCGTCTTGATATCGACCAGCTCGTGACGATCGAACTCGCCGATGCGGCGCGAGGCAATGGTCTGAATCGCTCCGAGGTAGCCGAGGACCGGGCCCACGGTCGAGTTGTCGGAGCCGTCGAGCAACACCTGCGCGTGCGCCGCGCGGCCGGCGTAGAGGTCCTTCTGGAAATCACCGGGAACGATAAGCGCCGCGCGATCGTGACCGCCCGTCAGCGCACGCTGTGCAGCGTCTGGCGACGCCACATGATCGATGATGAAATAGCCGGAACTGCTGAAGGCGTCGGCAAGCTGGCGCGACGAGCGGCTCTGGTCCGCGTCGAACATCGCAACATGGATGTTCTTCACGTTGAACTCGATCGCAAACCCGAACACGAATACCATGAACACCGGTAGCCCGAGCGACATCATGAGCGTGAACGGATCGCGCTGGATGTGATACACCTCCTTGCGCGCAACCGCGGCGGCCCGGCTCCAGCGGAAACTCATGGGTTCACTCCCTCCACAATCCGGATGAACACGTCCTCGAGCGTCGGCACGATCTCGCGGACATGAAAGTCCCGGTCGAGCCGGGATTTCAGCTGCGCCGCCGCCGGCGTGTCGCTGAACGCGGCGTGAAATCGGAGTCCATACGGCTCGAAGTATTCGAGCCCGGGGTCGCGGCGCAGTTCCTGAAGACGCGCATAATCGGCCTTACCGCGCGGGTCGAGCTCGTACAGCTGCCCCGGGAAAACCGCCTTTTTGAGCTGCGTTGGCGTGTCGAGTGCAACGATCCGCCCGGTGCGCATCAGCGCGATGCGGTCGCATTGCTCGGCCTCGTCCATGTAATGCGTGGTCACGAAGATCGTCTTGTCCTGCGCCGCGAGGTCGCGGATCAGCGCCCAGAAACGCGCTCGCGCCACTGGCGTCACGCCCGCGGTGGGCTCGTCGAGAAACACGATTTCGGGATCGTGCAGCATCGAGGCCGCCAGCGAGACCTGCTGCTTGATGCCGCCGGGCAAGTCCTTGACGAACGAGTCCAGCGGCCGCTGGAATGAAATGAAATGCAGGATGAAATCACGGCGCTTCAGGAAGGTCTCGCGGTCGAGCTTGCGCAGACTCGCGATGAACGCGAGGTTCTCCTCGACGGTGAGATCGTTGTACAGGGTGAACTTCTGCGACATGTACCCCACCTTGCGCTTGATAGCCATCTCGCCGGTGTCGAACCTGACGCCGCCGACCGTTACTTCCCCCGAAGTTGGCGGCAACAGCCCGCACAGCACTCGGATCGTCGTGGTCTTACCTGCACCATTGGCACCGAGGAACCCGAAGACCTCCCCGCGCTTCACCGTGAAGCTGATGTCATCCACCGCCGTGAAGTCGCCGAACTTCACCGTGAGGTTCGATACCGCGACGGCCGGCTCGCCGTTCACGATGCGGCCTCCGCGTGCTTGAGGAACAACTCGTCGAACGTGCGCACGTGTTCGCGCGCGAGCAGCGCGCGTGGTTCGCCTTCGGCGACCGCCCGGCCTGATTCCAGCAGGTGCACCACGGAGCAACGCTCGGCTTCGTCCATGTACGCGGTCGCCACCAGGATCAGGATTTTCCGGTCGGCCAGGCGATACAGCAACTCCCAGAACTCGCGCCGGCTGATCGGATCGACGCCGTTGGTGGGCTCGTCCAGCAACATGATCTCGGGGGAGCGCAACAACGCGCACATGAGACCCAGTTTCTTGTACATCCCGCCCGACAGTTGCGCGGCGGCGCGGTCCACGAATGGACCCAGACGGGTGATGTCGAGCAATTCCTGGCGCCGCGTCCGGAATTCGTCCGGCGGAATCTGGTAAAGCGAGCGGAAGAACTCCAGGTGCTCGTCAATGGAGAGATCCGGATACAGGCTCTGCTGCTGCGGCATGTAGGCTATGTGCGAACGCACCGTCTCGAATTCGAGCGGTGCACCGTCATCCCGGTATTCGACGCTTCCCGCGTCGGGCCGGAGCAACCCGAGCAAGGTCCGCATGAGCGTGGTCTTGCCCGCGCCTTCGGGGCCAATGATGCCATGCATCTTGCCTTCCACGAACTCTAGCGAGACGCCCGCGAGGGCCTGGTTCGGCCCGAGCTTCTTCCTCACCTCATTGACGCGTATGGAGAATCGACCGGTCATCGATTCTCGTTCGGCAATTCCACTTCGATGGTCATGCCGGGCTTGAGGATTTCTTCACTATTGGCGTCGCGAAAACTCACCTTGACGCCAAAGACGAGGCGTTCCCGCTCGGCCTGGGTCTGGACGTTTTTCGGCGTGAACTCAGCCTCGTCATTGATCTTCAGGATAGTGCCGTCGAACTCGCGGTTGCCGAGCTCCGGCAAATATCCCTTGAGTTTCATCCCCGGCGAGAGCTGCGCGACCTTGGGCTGCGGGACGTAGATATACAACCAGATGTCGCGGATGTTGGCGAGTGTGACGATCTTGGTCCCCGGCACCACCCACTCCCCGGGTTCGTGATAGCGGCTTAATACCTTGCCGTCGATCGGCGATGCGATGGAACACCACGAGAGCCGAACATCGGCGTCGTCCCTGTGGTTGCGCACCTGATCCATGGCCTCGGCGCTGACGGAGCCGATTTTCGAGAGCTTGTGGCTGCGATCGTAGTTCTCGTGCGCCAGGCGCGCGGCAATCTTGTAGTCCTCGCACGCGAGGGTAACGAGTGTTTCACCCTCCTTGACCCGGTCTCCCTCGTGTACCTGAACTTGTTCGATGGCGGCGGCCACGCGCGCCGACAGGTCGACCTTGGTTGCCTCCAGCGTGCCGGCGTAACGAAACGGTTTTTCCAGAATAAAGAACGTCGTGGCGGCGGCGCCGATCATAATGGCGGCGGCGACGGGGATAAGCACTTTCCTGGAAGGTTTTTTCATTGGTCGTTTTTCCTTTGTGTCGGTGCGGCAGCGTCGACAGGCGCCGGGCGGTTCCACCAACCGCCGCCGAGCGCCTGGAACAACGCCGCGGTATCCGCGTAGCGTAGGGCCTGAAACTGAACCAGACTGATGCGTGCCTGCTGATACTGATGCTGGGCATTGAGCAGAGAGAGATAATTCGCAGCCCCGAGCAAGAACTCCTTGTGCGTCAGATCGAGCGTGTCGCGCGCGACCACGTCGGCCTCGGTCTGCGCCTTGAGCGTGCGTGCGTCCACGTCGAGTGCGCGCAACGCGTCAGCCACGTTCTGAAACGCGTGCAACACGGTATCGCGATACTGCGCGGTGGCCTGATCGTAGGCCGCGATCGCGGCCCGCCTCCGGGCTGTGAGCTCACCCCCGTGAAACAACGGCTGCAACAGCGACGCGCCCCCGTTCCAGATGCTGGTGGTGGGACCGAACAAGTTGGCCGAACTGTTTGCCTCCCAACCGTAGCTGCCGGAGAGCGTGATCCGCGGATAGAGGTTGGCGGTGGCGACGCCGACCTGCGCGCTCGCCTGGTGCAGCAACGCCTCGGCGGCTCGGATATCCGGCCGCTGCCGGACCAGCGCGGACGGTAGGCTCACTGGGAGTTGCGGCGGCAACTCCAGCGTCTCCAGCGTGAATTCAGGCAGGTCGGCCTCGTTCGGCAGCTTGCCTGTCAGCACCGCCAAAAGGTGGCGCGTCTGCGCCAACTCCTTTTCCAGCGGCAGCAACGTGGCACGGACCTGCATCAGCTGGGCGCGCTGGGCAAGCACGTCGGTGCGCCTTGCCCCGCCCAATTTGAACTGGGTCTCCGTGATATCGAGTTCATTCTGCTGCAACGCCTCGATCTCATGGAACGCCTGCATCTGTGCTCGTAGCGAGGCTTCGCTGATGGCGGTGGTGACGATATTGGCGGTGAGAGCGAGATGCGCGCCTTCAAGCTGGAAGCTCTGGTAGTCGACCTGCGCGCGCATCGCTTCGAGCTCGCGGCGCCAGCCGCCAGCGACATCGAAGGTATAGTTCACCCCGACCGACGCGTTGTAGAGATTGAAATCCGTCGACGGCGCATTCGACTGACCGATCGCCGCCGGCGAAAATCGTTGACGCTGCGCGGAAAGCCTCGCGTCCACGCTCGGCGACACAGCGCCGACTTCGGCGCGCAGGTTTTCCTGCGCCTGGCGCAACTTCGCCTGCGCCGCCGCTAGCGACGGGCTGTCCGCCAACGCCTGGCGGATCAGACGATCGAGCGGTTCGGAATGGAACAGTGTCCACCACTGGGCCGGGATATCCTCTCCCGCCATGAAACGTTGCGCTGTCCCGGCGCGACCCGGGGTCGTCACGGTTTCCTCCGGCAGCACCGTTGAGGTATAGGAATTCGTCTTTGGAGCTTCCGGTTCGCGGAAATCAGGACCGACTGCGCACCCGGCGACAGCCGCCGCGATCAAGGCTGACACGACCATTATTCCGGATCTGATGAGGCAATTCATGTTATTCGTATTCGATGTCCATGCCACGTTAATAGAAACTCATCGATATGCGTTGCGGGAATGTTTGTGCCCGGCACCCTCGTAGAACAGGCGCGTGGTGTGATCGACGAGACGCCGTGTGAAGGCATTCGTCATCCGTATGCCGAACACCTTCTCCGCCACCGGCAGCGCGATGAATGGGAACAGCGCCATGCTCATGAACGATAGCGCCCCCAGAGTCGGATCGAGGTCCTTGCGCACCCGGCCGTTCGCCATTTCTCGCTCCAGCAGCTGCGGCACCCGCCCGCCGCCCTTGGCGGCGAATTCGCGAATGAACAGCTCGCGAAACGGACCTTCCTCGGCCAGCACCTCGCGCACGATCAGCCGCGCCACCCACGGTTCGCGTGCCAGCATCGTCATCACAGCTTCGAGGGCGTCGTGGATCGATGTCTGCGATTCGCGACCGCCGCGATCAACGAGTTCCTGGACTTTCTGCAGCACCGGAGCGAAGGTTTCCTGCAGCATCGCCCGGTAGAGCCCGTCCTTGTCGCCGAAGTGATAATGGATCATGGCCGGATTCACCCGCGCCGCGGCCGCAATCTCACGCACGGAAGTGGCCTTGAAGTCGCGCTGCGCAAACAGCTCACGCGCTGCCTTGAGTAAGGCGCTGCGAATGGCCTCTGTGTGCGCCACCCCGCCCGGCCGTCCGGGACGGCGGCGCTTGGCCGGTTTGCGGGTGGATCCTGGAGCAACCCGTGTCATGACCATAATTAAACGGCTGTTTAATTTTTGTGTCAAGCCGGCTCATCGTGAACGGCACGACCGCTGGCGGGTGGGCTGAAGAAATGCCGACGATTCCGTCGACTTGTTGAAATCGCGTGTCCCCACCCCCATTTAATGGGACGTCCCGTTTCAGTTGAGATATACTGTGTCGGTGATCTGGGGGTGACTCGGTTTCGACGTGGGTCACGAAACCTCTGGGGCATGCCGAGGTGCAGAGTTCCTCGTAAATCCAGCTGCAAATTATAGTTGCCAACAACGACAACTACGCCTTAGCGGCTTAATCCCCGCTAACCTTTCACCTACGTTTCGCCTGTGGGCCGGGATTGAAAGGTCGATCACACAGGATCGCGTTGGTTCGTGCCTGTTGAACCAGCGCTAAATCAATAGCAGGCTCAGCTCAGCGATGGTCCTGTCTGCCGGAGCACGCTGAGTCAAATCAAAGACAGACTACGCATGTAGAACCATAGATGTAGGGCTTGCGGACGCGGGTTCGATTAACACAATGGTCGCCTCTGCTCGCAAGAGCAGAGTGAAAACGGGGCTCACATCGGCGAACCCTGACGTCGTTTCGGAAGAAGCGGCATGGCAACGCCGAGGGGTGGAGAAGGGCCAACCTTCCCTGCCCTGTAGAGACTCATAGGCTTACTGATGAGTTAAGGCTTTAATAACTCAGGAGCAGGCACTAGGGTTCGCAGAGATACCTCGTCCCCCTCTCCCTCCGATGGAGGGGTGGGGTGAGGGGATGCGAATAATACGCCCCGCATCCGATACGTAATCGGATGAAGGCATAGTCCAGGCCGCATCGAAAGATGCGGGTCAACTGTCCCGCCACCTCCACCAGTAAAAACCCCTGACCGGTTCCGGTCAGGGGTTTTGTTTTATAGGGTCTTCAGGAAGTCGTGTGGGTGATTTAAGGGGGTAAACATGGCTGGAAGCCGCGTGGATATTGGCTTTCAGGCGTTTCGCCAGGCGCTTGAATTTGGCATCATGTCTGGATGGCAAACTCAAC